>WBZO01000880.1_pt1 | contig 54160 bp, 52 predicted proteins | sample 5204261 | NCBI WGS metagenome assembly WBZO01 (sample SAMN12412400, study PRJNA552823) | activated sludge metagenome | isolation source: activated sludge from anammox sidestream of wastewater treatment plant... | place: USA: North Carolina | collected 2017-09
CAAAGCAGCTGTGGAACTGGCAACCCTGGAATGGGTATTCTGGTTCAACCATCAACGCCTGCTCAGCTCAATTGGCAATATCCCACCCGTTGAGGCTGAACAACGCTATTATCAGCAACTCGAAGTATCCAAAAATAAAACCATTTTACTTTGACTAATCTGCCTCCTCAATTTCCGGGGCGGTTCAACCGTCGAGTTTTTTCCTAGTTTCAGGAAAGGAAGTGTGGTCGGGGAAGAATATTGAAGGAAAACCCGCGTACCTCGTGCGTATTAAATACGACGCCCCAAATGGACGCGGAGCGACGATCTGAGAATGTCAGTTGGTTGCCTATGCCGACAATGGTGACAAAATCTCGTGGCGAACGAATAATGCAATAGATGCCTGCAAAACGAGGCCATTATTCGACGAAAGTCAGATAGTCGAAATAAGAAAGGAGCAATTCATGGCTACTGTTGCACTTACCGTTGATCAGGCCGTCGATATTCCAAATGCAAAGGTGCTGACCACCGTGCAGAAAGTTACTGATTCTATGAGCCAAAACCGGGCAGAAGGCTTCCGTAAATTCTGTTCTGACCAAGACCTGCCCCTGTCATCACAGAGTGATATTGAGCAAGCAGTTGTTGAGTTCGCAAAGGCACGACAAACCTCACTCTTCCACGGTCGTCACAACAATTTTGTAATCACTACGACCAATGGCCTCGTGACAACAGTGAGAGGCGTCATTACAACCCCCCAACGCATAAAGCAACCTTGAACAACATATTAACCCTAGATTGCCGCGCCAGCCTGCGGCTGTCTCGCAAAGACTGAGGTAGGGGGCACATAAGCCAATATACTGCACACCGTCCTTGCAACACCGACAAAACCCACCTCCTACCGTCATTGCGAAACAGCGCAGCCGGTGAAGCAATCCAGCAACCTCGCCAGCAAGACGGATAAGCCTACCCTCTTCCACGACCTTCACAATAATTCTGGATCACCACGACCGATGAGCTCGTAAGGACAGTGAGAAACATTATTCTACGGCTGCTTTGCAAAGATCAGGGTTTTATCTATACGCTTAGGTCCTGTTATTTACGATGCGGACAGTCTTCCTTGATGCAATCTGCATACAGTGATAAAGAGTGATCTTGCAATATAAATCCGCGCTCTTTGGCAATTTTTGCCTGGCGTTTTTCAATTTCTGGATCGAAAAATTCTTCAACATGCCCACATTGCAGGCACACCAGGTGATCATGATGATTACCACTGGCTAATTCAAAAACAGCTTTACCGCTTTCAAAATGATGGCGCTCAAGTAACCCAGCTTGTTCAAACTGGGTCAATACTCGATAAACTGTCGCCAGGCCGATATCTTCTCCATCACTCAACAATTCTTTATACACATCTTCGGCCGAAAGATGACGAACTGGGCTATTTTCAAACAAATTCAATATTTTCAAACGCGGAAGCGTTGTTTTTAACCCCATTGTCTTGAGATCTATATTTTTTGAATTTTCCAATTTACTCATAAGTTATTTACCCTAAAATTTACTGTATCTGTGAGACAATTGAGTTGTGTAAACCTTAATAACTATCTCCCGCGTGGAATTAAAGTTTTCTGACATATTATAAAAATAAGTATTACAGTCACTTTTTATTTACACTTTATCTTGTTCTGGGAAGCTGACTATTCATAGTAACCTATCCCGGATAGATTGAAAAATATTAGCCCGGCATGTACGCATTTTCTCCTCGACTGTTACTACTATTATTACTCCCTCTGTTACCACACTGCACCTATCTGCCTTCAATTCCCTACAAAATTGATATTCAACAAGGAAATGTGGTAACTGAAGAGATGGTTGCTCGATTGAAACCAGGAATGACTCGTTCTCAAGTTCGATTCACGCTAGGTACACCATTAATCATGGATGTATTTCACAATGATCGCTGGGATTATATCTATAGCTTAGCCCCCAAAGGCCGCATCACCGAAGAGCGAAAACTGGCTGTTTTTTTCAAGGATGATCGGTTATTCCGCATTCAAGGAGATTTTCCGCAGCCTCCCGCATTCAGTGAGCCTCCTCCAGCTTTCTTTGTTCCAGAAGCAAGCTCTGGGTTCCCTGCAAAAACTGATGATGCGGAAAGTGACATGCCCAATGGCAAAGCTACAATCGACTTCCTCAAAGAAAATCAAAAAAATTTTTACAAGGATCATCAATGACGCTGTTAAATATCGCCGTTGCCGGCAGTACTGGCCGTATGGGCAGAACAATTATGGAAACCATTGCAGAGGCGCATGATTTACGATTATCCGCTGCCCTTGAACAACCTGGTAATCCTTATCTATCGCAAGATGCTGGTAATTTAACGGGAGCCTCTTGCGGGGTAACCATTCATAGCGATTTTGCATCTGCATTAATAGGGAGCGATGTATTAATTGATTTCACTCGACCTGCTGGAACATTAGCGCATCTTGCGGTATGTCGACAAGCTGGTATCAAAATGGTTATTGGTACTACTGGCTTTTCTGCCAAAGAAAAGGAAATTATCCACGAAGCAGCTCAAGATATTGCTATTGTATTTGCTCCCAATATGAGTATAGGTGTCAATATACTCTTCAGATTGCTTGAAATCGCTGCACAGGCGTTACCAGAAGGCTACGATGTTGAAATTATTGAAGCGCATCATCGCCATAAGGTAGACGCTCCCTCCGGCACTGCTTTGCGTATGGGAGAAGTGATTGCTCAGGCTCAAGGCAAGCATCTTGAAAAAGTTGCTATTTACGGGCGTGAAGGCCATACCGGCGAACGTGCTGCCGAGACCATTGGATTTTCAACGATACGCGGGGGAGATATTGTGGGAGATCACACAGCGTTATTTGCTGGGATCGGTGAACGTTTGGAAATCACCCACAAAGCTAGTAGCCGTAAAACATTCGCAACAGGCGCATTGCATGCCGCTCGCTTCCTTGCTACTCAAAAATCTGGCTTATTTGACATGCAGGATGTACTAGGGTTGCGTTAAAAAAGCTGAAAGGTTATCGAGAAAGAGTAGATACCCATAATGAGCAAACTCGCACACCAATTTTAATGCAGCAGTTATCTCCAGTTTTTTAATGGCAACCTATGCAATTGGCGATCTACAAGGTTGCCATCATCACTTTGTTGAACTACTTGATCAGGTAGGATTCAACCCTACCCGAGATAAATTGTGGCTAGTAGGCGATATTGTTAATCGTGGACCAGATTCACTAGCACTATTGCGTATGCTGATAGCATTAGAAGACGCTGTGGTAATGGTGCTCGGCAATCATGATCTGCATTTACTGGCAATTGCTGCTGGCGCTGCCCAACAAAAACCTGGAGATACTTTGCAGCCTGTTCTTGAGGCGCCAGATAGCAATGTGCTACTTGACTGGTTGAGAAACCAGCGATTGTTCTACCATGAAGATGAATACGCCCTGGTACATGCCGGACTATTGCCCGCATGGCACATTGAACAAGCAACAATGTTGGCGCAAGAAGTTGAAGTCATTCTCCATAGTGATCAGTTTCGGACATTTTCTCATTCCATGTACGGCAATACCCCCGATTGCTGGCAGGATCATCTACAAGGTGAAGAGCGCTGGCGCGTTATCCTGAACGCTATGACCCGCATGCGCGTCTGCTCTCCAGAAGGCAAAATGAATTTTTCCTATAAAGACGGCCTTTCTTCCATTCCGAAAGGATTAATACCCTGGTTTGAAATTCCCTGGCGCGCCAGCAAAGATACAACGATTGTATTTGGCCATTGGTCTGCGCTGGGATTACATTTGACCGCCAACCTTATTGCTTTGGATACGGGTTGTGTCTGGCAAGGTTGTCTGAGCGCTATTCGGTTGGAAGACAGAAAGGTATTCCAGGTGCCGTGTGCACCACATTGAGGGATAACGTCTGTGCAACAGCCTTTTCAGCCAAACGCGCAAGTTCACGCCGATTTTTGCCAGTACTGGGAATAGGTGTCAGGAAATTTAATTCTGCATGGATTTCCGGTTCACGCAATATTTGCATCAGACACTGTAGCAGCGTTACGGTTACATACAGCACACTCGTATTGCGCGAACCATCACGATTTTGATAACGAATCGCAACAGGACAAAGCAATGTTTCTGTCGCAACAGCCGGTTGTAAAAGAGAAGCATGAAAATGCTGAAGTGCCTCTCCATTACAGGTTGTACCTTCAGGAAATATTGCAACAGAACCACCTGCTTTAAGAATATCTGCCATTTGTTGATTGACTCGCAACGTATCGCTACGCTTCTCGCGCTCAATAAACAATGTTCCCGCATTTCGACACAATCGGCCTAACAGTGGCCAGCTATTGATCTCTGCTTTGGCAACAAAACGTACGGGATGTGCGGCGAGCAGAACGATAATATCCAACCATGAGGTGTGATTAGCTACCAGGAGCTTGCCTTGCTGATTACGGGTTGGAGGCATACCGCTGGTTGATAGCTTTATATTCAGGACACGAAGAAATTTCCGCGCCCATTGACCAATCAGAAAATTTTGGCGGGTTGCACTAATATAAGGAAGAAATAATGATTGCAATAACCCGGAAGCAATATGCAATATTAATCGAATAAGTCGGATAGACCTGATCAACCAATGCACCTGGGTCACAGCCATGATGAGGAGTCAATCAGGTTAATCCGAGAAAAATCAGATTGATCGCTATACCCTTCCGCCCTGGATAGGCTATTAAAATATACGACTGCCAAAAGCTTCAAAGTAGCGCTGACCGATTTCGTCGCGTCCATAACGATGATTTTGGCCACCACGATGAGCGATCTTTAATGTGCCCATCAGCGAAGCCAATTGACCGGTTTCTTGCCAATCCATTCCTTGAGCAAGCCCGTAGAGCAATCCAGCACGGTAAGCATCACCACACCCGGTTGGATCGACTACTTTTTGTGGGCGAACAGCTGGTATTTTAAATTGTTTACCCTGCGCATAAATTACCGAACCTTCTGCTCCTTTTGTTTCTATGAGCGCATTCACTCGAGTAGCCAGTTTGTTCAACGTATAACCTGTCAATGATTGCAGTAACTGGGCTTCATAATCGTTTACCGCAATGTAATCTGCTTTTTCAACGAAATCGAGTAACTCATCTCCGTTAAACATCGGCATCCCTTGACCAGGATCAAACACAAACGGGATACCCGCTTCATGAAATTCTCGAGCATGTGCCAGCATACCTTCCCGCCCATCTGGAGCGATAATACCCAGGCTAACATCCACCGCATCTTTCACACTATTTTGGTGTGAAAAATTCATGGCGCCCGGGTGAAAGGCAGTAATCTGATTATCATCCAAATCAGTAGTAATGAATGCTTGCGCTGTAAAGGTATCCTGTATCTGGCGAATATGGGTTTGCGCCAGTCCGAGCTTTTCTAGCCGATAGGCATACGGCTGAAAATCATCACCAACCGTTGCCATAATCAACCCTTTGCCATCCAACATCTGCAAGTTGTAGGCAATGTTTGCAGCGCATCCCCCAAATTCCCGCCGCATTTCTGGCACCAAAAACGCTACATTCAGGACATGAATTTTGTCTGGCAGAATATGGCGTTTGAAACGATCTTCAAACACCATAATGGTGTCATAAGCAATGGAACCGCAAATCAGTGTATGCATATTAACTCAAGGTATATCTGGGGTTAACTTGCTGGATGCCACACCAGATCGAGTTCACGAGCAGCTTTTACATCATCTACCTTCCGCAATGGCATATTGTGCGGCGCAGTTTTAACTGTTTCTGGTTGCGTAGCTATTTCATCCAGAATCTCTTTCATTGCGGCTACAAAACGATCTAATGTTTCCTTGGATTCAGTCTCTGCTGGCTCAATCAATAAACATTCCGGTACTAGTAACGGAAAGTAGACAGTAGGTGCATGGAAACCTTTGTCAAGCAAACGCTTAGCCAGATGCATTGCAGTAACGCCAGTCTTATCTTTAATATCCTTCATGGTGACAATAAATTCATGACTAGCGCGTCGAGTAGGATAAGCAATCTCAAAACCCAACTTACGTAACTCAGCCATCAGGTAATTAGCATTGAGCGTTGCATACTCCGCAATCCGAAACATGCCTTCTGCTCCCAGCAATCTGACATAAACATAAGCGCGCAACAATACGCCTGCATTCCCCATATGTGCAGACAAACGACCGATAGAATGCGGACGATCCTTTTCTGTCAACCAGCGATACACGCCCTGTTCATAGGTCACGATCGGTATCGGCAAATAAGGAAGCAAACAATCTGCCACACCTACTGGCGCTGCACCAGGACCACCACCACCATGAGGTGTTGAGAAAGTTTTGTGCAAATTCATGTGAATCACATCAAAACCCATATCACCCGGTTTAACTTTACCCAGTACTGCATTCAGGTTAGCACCATCGTAGTACAGTAATCCGCCCACCTCGTGCACAATCCGGCTCATTTCAGCTACTTTTTTCTCAAATACACCCAATGTAGACGGGTTAGTCAGCATAAGTCCCGCCGTTTTAGGGCCTACCGCTGCTTTCAAGGCATCCATATCCACATCACCATCACGTCCGGTGGGAATTTCGATCACCTTGTAACCACACATGACAGCGGTCGCTGGGTTGGTACCATGTGCCGCATCTGGAATAATAATTTCAGTCCGTTCAGTATCGCCACGTGCCTCATGGTAGGCGCGAATCATCGTAATACCAATCAACTCCCCTTGTGCGCCCGCCATGGAAGTGAGGCTAACAGCGGCCATGCCGGTAACATCTTTCAGGATTTCCTGTAATTCATACATGCATGCCAGAAAACCTTGTCCGGTATCTTCTGGCGCCAGCGGGTGACGTGACAGAAATTGCGGCAACATAGCCAACGCATTACTGGCACGCGGATTGTATTTCATCGTACAGGAACCTAGCGGGTAAAATTCCGTATCTATCGAAAAATTTTTCTGAGATAACCGAGTGTAGTGACGCACCGTATCCATTTCAGAAACTTCCGGTAACAAAGGAGCTGATCGACGCTTCAAATTGTCCGGGATATTATTTTTAGTAGGACGGGCTGCCGGAGCTTGCGAATAATTCCGGCGATTCTTACGGGAATGTTCAAATATCAGCATGTTTATCTTGTCTGGGTAAGATTAATTCAGTGACAACAATTTTGCTTTTTCCATTGTATATCTACGTTTAGGCTACAAGAGCCTGCTGCAACATTTCAGCATATTTGTTCAGATCTTCAGCCGTTTTGGTTTCTGTTGCACAGATCAGTAGCGTGTTCTTCAATTCTGGATAATGCTCCTCAAGCAACACACCACCTAGTACACCTTGCGCTTTTAGTTTGTCCAGAACTTTATCAGCGGAGACGGATAACTGTAGTACTACTTCATGGAAAAATGGACTCTGAAATACTTTCTTGATGCCAGCAAGTTTTTCCAACTGCTCCACCAGTGTTAGCGTATTTGCATGCGATTGAGCTGCGACACGATATAGTCCTTCAGGACCTAAGAGCGACATATAAATAGTTGCTGCCGTTACCATCAAACCTTGATTGGTACAAATGTTGGAGGTAGCCTTCGAACGACGAATATGCTGCTCTCTTGCTTGCAACGTCAGAGCAAAACCTTCCTTACCATCCAGATCAGTTGTTCGTCCGATGATACGTCCTGGCATTTGCCGAACCAACTCTTGTTTACACGCCATAAAGCCAAAATAAGGACCACCACTGGAAAGAGGGATACCTAAAGGTTGACCTTCTCCAACCGCAATATCAGCCCCCTGGCGCCCCCATTCTCCTGGTGGTTTCAACATGGCAAGCGCCGTAGGATTCACTACTGCGATCGCTAACGATTGTTTACTATGCGCCCAATCAGTTAGTACATCAACTTGTTCGAGGACACCAAAGAAATTAGGTTGAGGGATTACCAACGCTGCGAATTCTTCTTGTGCAAACTGATCCAGCTTATCAATAGCTACTTGTCCGGTTACCGGATCATACGGAACTTCAATCACTTCAATTTTCTGATTTCTAACAATGGTACGCACCACCTTGCGATAAATCGGGTGTACCGTCTGCGGAATCAAAATCCGTCTGGATGATCTATGCTGACGCACAGCCATCAAGGCAGCTTCAGCCAAGGCAGAAGCACCATCATACAAACTGGCATTAGATACATCCATTCCTGTTAGAGATGCCATCATGGTTTGGTACTCATACAGTAATTGTAAGGTGCCCTGACTAGCCTCCGCCTGATAAGGAGTATAGGAAGAATAAAACTCTCCTCGAGTTGTAATCTGCCAAACTGCTGCTGGGATATGGTGCTCATAAGCACCTGCCCCGATAAAACTGAGATAGAACCCATCTTGCTGCGCTCGTTCATACATCAGACGGGAGATTTCCATCTCACTCATCCCGGTTGGGACTCGAGTTAACTTACCAGTCTTTAATTCGGCGGGAATTTCATCAAATAATTCGTCGATAGATGTCGCGCCAATGCTGGCAAGCATCTCTGCGACATCTTCTTCTGTATGGGGAATAAATGGCATGGTTGGCTATAATCCAGAAAACTTAAAAAGAAGTGCATCCACTCATCTGTTTACTACAAGCTGCTTTAATGCGCCTCACTTGCCAGCAGTTTTTCATAGCCGCTCGCATCTAACAACGCATCGATTTCAGCAGGATTAGTTGGCTTAAGTTTGAATAGCCACGCTGAATAGCAATCTTCATTTATTTTTTCTGGAGACGATTCTACTTCATCGTTGACGGCGATCACCTCTCCACTAATCGGTGCATAAATATCTGATGCGGCCTTGACAGACTCTACTACCGCACAATCTTCATCCTGCTTCAGCACACGCCCGGTTTTGGGTAGTTCAACAAATACCATATCTCCCAGTAATTCCTGAGCGTGCTGGGTAATTCCTACCGTTGCCGTACCATCTGCTTCTAACTTAATCCATTCGTGTGATTTTGCATATTTCAGCTCTGCTGGAATACTCATTTATCCGTAACTCCCCAAAATGTAGATTTAAAAACTCAAGATACTTTATCAGCTATATTTTTTACAAAAACTAAACAAGCGCTTGGCCGTTGCGCACAAACGGATACTTAACGACCCTTGCCGCAAGTTGCTTATCCCGTACCACAACATGCACTTGCTCTCCTACAGTAATTCCAACTGGAATACGTGCGAGCGCGATTGATTGATTTAAGGTAGGTGAAAAGCCACCACTGGTAATTTCTCCTTCCCCAGTAACTCCTTCATGTTGCGTAATAACTTTTTGATGGCTACGCAGTACACCCTTATCTAATAAAACTAGCCCTACCAACTGCTGATTAACTGTTTTTTCCAGTAACGCCTGTTTACCAATAAAATCACGCTCACTTTTCAAGTCAACTGTCCAAGCCAATCCTGACTCAAGCGGACCAACGGTTTCATCCATATCCTGTCCATAAAGATTCATGCCTGCTTCCAAACGCAAGGTATCGCGCGCACCTAAACCTGCTGGTGCTACGCCCGCCGCATACAGCTTTTGCCAAAAAATGGGAGCCTGATCAGCAGGCAAGGTAATTTCAAATCCATCTTCACCAGTGTAACCGGTACGGGCTATAAAATAATTATCAAATGTGGTTGATTGGAAAGGTTTTAGATTTTCTGTCGCTGCTTGTGAATTTGGAATAACCGCCCATACTTTGGCACGGGCATTCGGACCTTGTACGGCAATCATGGCAAGGTCACGGCGCGGCGTAATAGTTAAGTTAGGCGCATGCTGGTGAGATTGAGTAGTGATCCAGGCAACATCCTTATCAGCTGTACCGGCATTGACTACCAGGCGGAACCAGGATTCAGAGATAAAATAGATGATTAAATCATCGATAATTCCTCCCGACGGATTCAGCATACACGTATAAAGTGCTTTGCCAGGGAGCGTCAGTTTATCGACATTGTTTGCTACCAACCCACGCAGAAACTGACGAACATTTTCGCCATGAAGATCGACTGTCAGCATGTGGGAAACATCGAACATGCCTGCATCACGCCTGACAGCATGGTGTTCATCCAGCTGGGAGCCATAGTGTAAAGGCATATCCCAGCCACCAAAATCCACCATTTTTGCCCGCATAGCACGGTGAGCTGTATTCAGAGGGGTTGTTTTTAGCATTTATTCTCTCTCAAAAGTAAAAGGAAAGTTTCCATCTGTACACTTTCTGTATCCGCGCAATACTATTGATAGTTGCAACGGTCAACAGATATCCACTACCCCCTCTGTCCTTTTACCTGAGAGTTTTACGGTTAATTTTCCGCATGCCCCTTCGGTGGCCGAAATAGATTCGGCACTCTCCAGATTGCCCATCACAAGCAGTTATTCAAGCCTGATAGCCACACCTGAGCGATTCCGGGGGGTTACGCCTTCGGTGACGCTGTATTCTGTTCAGACACAGCGCACTCTCCTGCCTGGATGAAATGTTAGCAGGTCGCACTATACTCTAGCTTAGGAGGTTAAGACAAGGTGGAACCGATCGGTAAAACAGAAAACCAACACTCGATCTATCAGGCTAATTTAACTGCATAAAAAAGACTGCATACAGCTTTTTACCAACCAGAATTCTCTCCGCCTTATTCCATATCTAAGGAGAAATTGTGACCATCTCGACCTTGAGGAAATGTCGAATCACGTTGCTGACTCAGCGTTTCCTGCAGAATATGTTTTAGCAACCCTTGACTTGCATTTTCCACTAGATCTAACACCCTTTCAAATCCATGACTGCCTCCGTAGTAGGGATCAGGCACTTCTTGCTGAGTATTCCATGTACTGCTGTATTGCAAAAATAATCCTAAACGATCGCTATATTGAGATGGACAGTTCTGTTGTAACTCTTCGAGGTTGTAACGATCCATGGCTAAAATATACTGGAAGCGAAAAAAATCTTCTTGTGCCACTCTTCTCGCACGTAAACCTTGCATACTATAGCCACGTTTCAGGGCTGCTTGCTGCGAACGTCGATCTGGCGGTTCACCGATGTGGTACGCATGCGTGCCAGCAGAATCAATATGAATAAGATGCTCGAGTTGAGCAGATTGGACATGATGTCTGAAAACAGCGTCTGCTGTAGGAGATCGACAGATATTTCCCATACAAACAAACAATACACTTACTTTCTCAGCCGCTGGATATTTCATTTAATGCACTACAATAATTAATTGAAAACTTTTTAATTATACTCATAACGGCAACCAACCATTACGCTTGCAGTCAGAAGTGAACACAGCAATCACTCTTTCAGCTTGATATCGATCTTTCCATCTGTCACCTGAATGTGCTCTACACCTTCGGAAAAGGATCGCCAGAAGCCAGGATCTACACCAAATTCACTGACCAAATCGATGTTTTTCAATCCTCCTAACCAGGCATTGGGAATTGGTACTCCCATGACGCTAATCCCCTTAAGAATGATGACCGGTCTATTATCTCGATAAGCCATACCCAGACCAGCGTTTAACCGCAAAGTTTTCCCGCCCATTATTGGAAAATCTTCCTCCAGCGGTAACAATAGCTTGGCACTAACTAAATCATTCGCAAAATCAATTGCTAATTTCTGCGCCAAATCAGTATTCTTGGCTAATAACGCATTCACTTCTCGCTCGGTAAAACTAATTTCATGCTTGGCGCCTCGCTCTGAATATGCCTCTGGTTTCAGAAAACCATCTTTTCCAATCTCATCCTGGTGTTTATCTCCTTGATTTACCGGTCGCTTTGTTTGTGATGAGGCAAATGAAAAATTCCAACCGATTGATTGTAGTTTCCGCTCTAAGGTTGCTTCTTCCTTTTGACTTAATTCAACAGGCTCAAAGGATGAAACAAAGAGGTACGTTTTGAGTACCCAATAAGTTCCTGCTATGGTCAACACCATGGTAACTAAAACAATTAGCAATACGTGCGACCAGTGCATACCAGCCCCCTTATTAATATCTTCAGTTGAGTTCATCTTTATCCAGATAAGTTATTTATACAAAATTGTAGTTCATTGCTTCACAAGAGTCGTTTTAAAAAATTTAGCTTTTCACTTAATCATCACACCACAATATCTGATACCTCTTCTATCAAACGCCTGTAATCTACGTCATATTATTTATTAATATCTTGCTAATCTCTGAATTTGATCACAAATCTCTGTAACATGGACTACATTTCTCAGATTTATCGAAACCGCAATTACTATGACATTAGATTTAGGCGCTATCTTGACCTGGTTGTTGATTATCGGTTTTTTGGCGCAATGGCTAGGATGGCGCATTCATCTACCAGCGATATTGCCACTTTTATTAATTGGTATTGTATTAGGTCCAGTAACCGGCTGGTTTGATCCAGATGCAACACTAGGTCCACTGCTGTTCCCTGGTGTATCGCTTGCTGTTGCTATCATTTTGTTTGAAGGCAGCCTAACGTTACGTTTTGCTGAACTACATGAAATCGGGCGTGCTGTCCACGGCATGATCACTTATGGAGCCATACTCGCTATTATCCTGCTAGCCATGGCTTCCCATTGGATTGCTAATCTTGATTGGGGTGTTTCTTTTCTGTTTGGTGCACTGACTTGTATTACCGGCCCTACCGTAATCCAGCCAATGCTACGCACTTTACGCCCAACAGCACGAGTTGCCAATGCGCTGCGCTGGGAAGGAATCATCCTGGATCCATTTGGGGCTGTGTTTGGCGTACTGGTGTTTCAAGCCATCGTCACGCAGCTGGAAGAGCACTCTTTGGCTATCTTTATCACCATGGTTGCAGTCGGTATCATAGCTGGATTTATTGCTGCAGCAATTCTGGCATTTCTCATTTATCAGCAGTGGATTCCCGAGTATTTGCAGAATTACGCCACGCTTGCTGCTGTACTAGGCACATTTACTTTGTCAGACACACTTATCAATGAATCTGGTCTCTTGGCAGTCACCGTCATGGGAGTAGTTCTCGGCAACATAAATGCCATTCATATCGACCGCATCATGGCCTTTAAGGAAGATTTATCCACCTTATTGGTATCCGTACTGTTTGTCATATTGTCTGCACGGCTGCAATGGCCACTGCCGGAAGGTGTATTGGGAGCGGGTATTTTGATCTTCCTAGTCGCACAAATCCTTATCCGTCCGCTATCAATACTTGTTGCTACATTAGGCAGTCAGCTTAGTTGGCGTGAACGCGCTTTGCTCGGTTTTGTTGCGCCACGCGGAGTAGTGGCTGCTGCGGTTTCCTCTTTATTTGCATTGCACCTGGATAATTTGGAAATAGCTGGAACAGATACTTTAGTGCCACTGGTATTTATTCTGATTATTGGTACCGTAGTTTTGCAAAGCGCCATGGCACGCCCTTTAGCTTGTTTACTAGGCGTAGTTGCGCCAGAGCCTAAGGGAGTATTGATCTTTGGGTCGGATCAAACCGCTCGAGCAATTGCTATGGCCCTCCATCAACAAAAAATTGAAGTCATCCTTGCTGATGATAACTGGAACGCTATTAGTCAGGCACGCATGGAGGGATTAAAAACATTTTTTGGTAACCCAACTTCAAGAAATGCTGAATTACATTTGGATTTAACACCTATTGGTTATTTTCTTGCAATTTCTGGTCGTCGCGAACTTAACTATCTAGCATGTATGCATTATCGCGAAGAACTAGGCCGTGAAACAGTCTATCGTATGCGTGTATTAGGGCCAGACGACGCGACAAATCGCCAAATGTTTGCCGGCAAACTGCACAGCAAAGTACTGTTCAATCATGATATGACGCAGCTCAAGTTTAATGAATTACTTGCGCAAGGATGGACCATTAAATCCAATACGTTGACAAACGTCTTTGGTTGGCCTGAATTTCTAGCACAACATGGTCAGGAGACTGTTTTACTCTTTGGTATTGATCCTGCCGGACGTCTAAAAATCACAAACGACACGCATAAAACGGAGCCCAAAACGGGTTGGATCATCATTGCCTTGGTCCCCCCCTTGGCAGCGCCTTTACATAACAAAGCAGATATCAGTGATATATTCACTTAAGAATCATCGCTGTACCCTATCTGTTCTCTTTATTACCCATTCATTTAATCACAGCCATGAATAGCACTTCTTCACCACAAGCAGAAACAAATACCTCCTATTTTGAACACGATGCGGATATTGGAATCATTGGGCGAGGAGTCACCATTGAACAATCATTTGAGGCCGCTGCACGTGCAATGTTTGCCATAATCACCAACCTCGAAGCAGTTGAACCCAGCACAGTGGTAACCATCGAGTTTGAGGAATCAGACACGGAATTAGCATTAGTAACCTGGCTAAATCTGATTCTGGGTAAAGCACGTGAGTTTGGCATGGTTTTTAACTATTTTCATCTAGAACACAGCAACGATCACTGGCAAGGTGAATTACGTGGAGAGCCATGGCGCAATGAACTAGAACGTGGTACCGAGGTTAAGGGAGCAACATTAACGATGTTGTCAGTCAAACAAACAGGAGGATTTTGGGAAGCACGTTGTGTAATAGATGTTTGACAAGTCGTTGATACTATTTAACTATTTATCTGAAGGAGCATCATGATGGATATCAGTCGATTGCAGGCATTGCGCCCCTATCTTTGGACACTACCCAAAGCCGTGGATGAAAAACGAGCTGAAGTCTTCTTATATGGCAGTCGGCCATTACTGGAAAATATGGATGACAAAGTATTGGAACAAATTGCCAACGTTGCCACTTTGCCTGGTATCGTCGGAGCAGCCATGACCATGCCAGATGCGCACTGGGGATACGGTTTCCCAATTGGTGGGGTAGCTGCATTTGATGCTGAACAAGGAGGCATCATTTCTGCTGGTGGTGTAGGTTTCGATATTTCCTGCGGAATCCGCTGCCTGCGCAGCAATCTTGATCTAGTTGATGCAGCGCCACTATTGCAGCGTCTGGCAGATCGGCTATTTGAAACCATTCCAGCCGGCGTCGGGGTTGAAGGTGATATCAAACTTAATGTTCAGCAGCTTGACCAGGTATTGCTCGGTGGCGCTCATTGGGCTGTCGAACAAGGCTATGGCGATCCAACCGATCTGGAATTCATTGAAGAAAATGGCCGGGCTACTGGAGCCATACCAGCTAATGTGCCGGATCTTGCCAAACAGCGGCAGCTCGGTGAAATGGGTACACTGGGTTCCGGTAATCATTATCTGGAAGTACAAGTAGTCGAACATATTTACGACCTGCAAGCTGCCCAAGCCTTTGGATTACATAAAGGGCAGCTTGTTATTTCTATTCATTGCGGTTCACGTGGTCTTGGTCATCAAATTGGTACCGATTATCTGATGATGCTCGCTAAGGCAGCCAACCGCCTGGGTATTCATCTGCCTGATCGGGAATTAGCGTGTGCGCCGATTAAATCACCTGAAGGTCAACAATATATAGGTGCCATGCATGCCGCAACCAATTGTGCATTAGCAAACCGGCAAATCCTGACACACTTGACGCGTGAAACTTTTAAAGAAATCTATCCGCATGCCGTGCTGGAAACACTCTTTGATGTTTCACATAACACCTGCAAGAAAGAAACACATGAACTTGAAGGACAATCTCGAGTCTTGTATGTACATCGTAAGGGGGCAACCCGTGCATTTGCACCGGGTCATCCACAGTTACCACAGCGTTACCAACTAACCGGACAGCCAGTTATTATTGGTGGCAGTATGGGAACGGGCTCCTACATTCTTGCTGGGATGAGTAATAATCCTGCATTTGCTTCGTGCAGTCATGGTGCTGGACGCGCTGTAAGTCGTAATCAGGCATTGAAACAATGGAAAGGGAAAGCGCTTATCCAGGAATTGTTACAGCAGGGCATCTTGATCCGTACTCGTTCCATGCGTGGAGCAGCCGAAGAAGCGCCAGGCGCTTACAAGGATGTGGATATTGTGGCAGCGGATACGGAACAGGCCGGGCTTGCCCGTCGGGTAGCTTTTTTGCGGCCCAAGGTATGCATCAAGGGGTAACCTGCTCGCTCAATTCTACCGAAGAAATGTTATCCGCTATATGATCCTGCGCTTCAATGAACACATCCATTTGCTGCCCAACGTACACAGGTATTTTATCCCGATCAAAACTATAAAGTACCTGTAACACTCGGGTATCTACCTGTTCATTGCTATCCCCCGTCAGGGAACGCTTGGGGACGACGTAGGGCTCCACATAAGCTGGCGTCAATGCAACGCTAAAGTGCCGATTACCACGCAGATAAGCGACTGCGCGACTGTGTCGATCGAATCGCCAAGCGTCGTTCTCATCGATATCCACCCGCACGTGCAATGAATCTAAATTACCTAGCAACATCAATGGCGTTGTCAGAAAACCTGCTTGAGCAAATTCACCTGGGCGAATATTAACTTGTAGGACTTCACCATCCACCGGCGCCCGCACGATCAGCAGATCCAGCGTCGTCTGTGTACTGGTCAACAATGCTTCTGCCTGCTGCACTTCTGCTTCTGCATTACCCAGTCGTGCTCTGCTAATGCGTAAGGTATTACGCCGTCTGAGCACTTCCTCATCACTTACTGCACGCCGTTCAACCAGTGGTTCAACCAACTTACTCAGCGACTCGCTATCATTCAGGATTGCTCTGGCTTCCACCAAACCTGCTTTTGCTCGAGCAAGATCTGCTTTTCTGGTAGCAAATTCTGCGCGAGCTTCTCGATCATCCAGATAAAAGAGTGGTGTGCCTGCCTTGACTTTATCTCCCACTTCTACTGCCACTCGGGTAACCAGACCGGATAAAGAAGTGCCAATAGCAATGTTATGGCTTTTCGCTTCCACAATACCTGCCCCAGCAATAAATGACTGATACGGTGAAGCTGCTGGCTCTGCAGCAGCAGAAGCAATCGGTAGCGATTGATTACTGCGGATAATCATAAAAACTGCGAACACAAACCCAGCAAGAGCCAATACCGGCAAAATATGGCTGATTTTCATGGTGATTTCTACAATAGATACAATTCTAATGTTTAACAGCCTGTGTTACTTTCACAATACGACCATCATCCATCTCGGCGGTGCGATCAGCAAAGCTAAAAATTCGGGAATCATGCGTAACAATAATGAGCGAACGATTGTTCTGCAAAACTATACTTTTGAGCAACTGCATCACCGTATGCCCTGTTTCATGATCCAACGCGCTGGTGGGTTCATCACAGACAATCAACCTCGGATCATGAATCAGCGCACGAGCAATCGCTACACGTTGCTGCTGACCACCGGAAAGCTGTGCAGGCAAAAAACCAGCTCGATCCCCCAACCCTACCTGTTCGAGAATACTATTCGCCTTACGCTCGGCATCAGCTCTTTTAACTCCATTAATCAGCAAAGGTACTGAAACGTTTTCCGCTACAGTCAATGAGGGCAATAAATTAAATGCTTGAAAAACAAAACCAATATGATTAGCTCTGAATCTCAGCTTTTCCTGGTTCGACATGGCAGCAAGCTCTTCGCCAAATACTTCACAACTACCTGCATCATGATCAAGAATCCCGGCTATTACCGAAATCAATGTCGTTTTTCCGCACCCGGAAGGTCCTACCAACATCATCAGCTCTCCTATTGCGACATCCAGATCAATACCATCTAGCGCGGTTATTTTCTGACCTCCTGAATCATATGTTTTAGTCACATTCCGGCAACGTACAGCCAACTCAGAAGTATTCATCAACTCTTGAAAACTACAGCCGGCTCCAGACGTATCACCTTGAATATGCTAATAACAGCGGCAAATATGCAAATAAGTGCTACTCCCGCGCCACTAAATACCAGTAATTGCCAGGTAAATTTGAATGCAAGAATAGTATCGCGCATAAGATAGCCAAACAACGCAGTCAGCCCTACTCCGAGCCCATAGCCGATACTACCCACCAACACTGCCTGTAACAAAATCATCTTTAACAACATGCCATTACCAGTCCCCATCGCCTTCAACACACCAAACTGACGCAAATTATCTAGCGTAAAATTATAAAAAGTCTGTCCAGCAATGGCTGCTCCCACTAAAAACCCCAACAATACTGAAGTACCAAAATTGATTGGAATTCCCGTATTTTTCATAAAGTAATTATGGGTTAATTCCATAAACTCCTTACGGGTATAAGCCGCCAAACCAGTAGATTCACGTATGCGTTGCGTCAGCTCAGATAGCTTTTGGTCTGGTTTAGCCTTGACCAGAATGAAAGAAAGCATCTTACGTTCTCGTGGCGCAAAATACTTTGCCCGCGAATACTTCGTATAAATAATCGGTTGCGCCTGAAAAGTACGCGAAACTTTTGCGATCCCCACCACAATTGCCCGGTGATCGTTAACTTCCAGCACATCTCCCACTTTAAGCGGAACAGATTTTCCACCAGGGGTATGCGCAGGTTTTGCCAGTTTGTCACGCGCACCATCGATATCGACAATAACGCCATCGCTCTGGCGCAAATCCTCAATCTCTCCTTCTAACATAATCGGAGGCCCACCAACAAGGGTTGCATCATCCAAACCGATAACCATGCAAGCCTGAAATGTGCCATCAGCTAAGCGAACTCTTAGCAATCCTTTATACATTGGCATGGCCCACTTTACTCCCGATACGCCGCGCACTCGATAGAGTTCCGTATCTTGCAGCGGTTTGAGATCATCCACAAACTGTACCTTGGGATCCATTACCCAGATATCAGGTAGATTGGTATCTGTTATAAAGCTGTAGGAGCGCGCCATGATACCGAGGAAAATGGCTGGCTGTTGGGTCATGATTAAGGAGGCAAAAGTTAACCCCATGATAATACCCAAGTACTTTCCTTTATCTCCAGTCAGCATTTTTAATGCGACGTGATACATAGACTATTTATTATTTCAATTCTGTAAAGTAGTTAAGCAACTTCTGAGAAACGTTGATAAGACAATCAGTTCAAGGCAAGAATCGATGAGAAAGTAGCGTTTATACGTGATAAAAGAATATTTGAGCTGTTTTTAACGTAAAAACAACCGTAACAGGCAATTTCTAAAGATTGCTTCGCTTCAAACTTGAAGTAACAATCTGATCACATCATCCCAACAAATAATTGTCAAGCCACCTGCCAAAAATACTGAAAGACAAATTTCAGACGCTACATGCACACAAACTACAATCGATGCACGCATACGACAAAACGCCGCGGAGAATATACCAGGTCACTTACTCAAGCACTTTCTCATCTTGTTTACCATCGCAAACTCAAGCAAGTACACTAAAATTCTTGACAAAATTAGCAAATGGCGCAAGATAAAATAAAAAATTAGCAGTTACTTTTGTGGAAAGCATCTTAATTAATCCATTTTTAACGCAAACACAGGAGGTTGTCATGACTGTCGGAGAAATTTGTAGCCGTGAAGTTGTGGTTGTTCAACGTGACAGCTCGGTGCAAGAAGCAGCAAAACTGATGCGTCAGCATCACGTGGGCGCGCTCGTTGTCGTTGATAAACAGGATGGCCGGGTAGTACCAGTAGGTATCATCACCGATCGAGATCTAGTAGTAGAAGTTATGGCCACTGAACTAGATAAGAAAACCATTACTGTTGGCGATATCATGATGCAGGAATTATTTAGTATCAAAGAAGATACTGCTATCCATGATGCTGTTAATTTTATGCGCCGGAAAACCATTCGCCGTTTGCCGATCATTAATGAAACGGGTGAACTGGTTGGCATCGTCACCACAGACGATATTCTGGAAATATTGTCAGAACAAATGCTTGATCTAGCAAAATTAATTCACTGGGAACAAAAGAAGGAAGAACGGCATCGCCCCTAATAAAATTCGATAACAATCTGATGGTATGGCTACCGTGAGATTGTTTGCATACGACAACATACTGCTCGCTACTTACGCACGCTCTCTTGAAATTTTACTGAAACACTCAATATTGAGTGTCAGTTAACTATTCCTGAGAGGAAATATTATGGAACAATCTATTGCAGCCCCACTGGAGCTGCCTACTGATGTCATTGCCTTGGTACCAATGCGTAACGTCGTATTATTTCCACATGTCGTTATGCCAGTTACAGTTGGTCGGGCACGATCAATCGCATCGATCCAGCATGTTTTGCAAGCAAAAACTCCTGTTGGTGTTGTGTTACAGAAAGACCCAACTATTGAAGAACCAGGAATCGATGCACTATGTTCGGTAGGCACTATCGCTAATGTCGTACGCCACGTTGCATCAGAAGATGGTACGCATCATGCTATTTGCTTGGGCGTTGAACGTTTCAGAATCATAGAGCTTGTTGAAGGCTATCCTTTTATTGCTGCTCGAATTGAGCGTATTCCTGAAGTCATCCCTGATACCACGCAAGTAGAAGCACTCACATTACAATTACGTGAACGTGCGATGGAAATTTTATCCCTATTGCCTGGTGTGCCTGCAGAATTAGCCCACGCATTACAAGCTACGCGTGCGCCATCTGATTTAGCAGATATTACGGCCAGCCTAATCGACACTGAAGTAGCTGAAAAGCAAGCACTTTTGGAGACAATCGATATCGAAGAGCGTTTACATAAAGTGCTACAGATCCTAGCGCGGCGCATAGAGGTCTTGCGGCTTTCGCAGGAAATTGGTGAGCGCACCAAGGAGCAAATGGAAGATCGTGAACGCAAGTTTCTGTTACGTGAGCAATTAAAAGCAATTCAGAAAGAATTGGGAGAAGAAGGCGAAAATGAACAAGAAATCGCCAAATTGGATGAAGCCATCGCAGCGGCTGGAATGCCGGAGGATATCGAGCAACAAACACGTAAGGAATTACAACGGCTACAACGGATGCCGGCTGCGTCTAGCGAATTCTCCATGCTGCATACCTACCTTGAATGGATGACAGAATTACCCTGGAAGCTACCAGAAGAAAAACCAATCGATCTGAATGCTGCGCGCGAAATATTGGAAGCCGATCATTTTGGATTGGAACGAATCAAACAACGCATTATTGAGTTTCTTGCCGTGCAAAAGCTAAATCCACAAGGACGTGCTCCAATTCTTTGTTTTGTCGGTCCTCCTGGCGTGGGAAAAACATCGCTCGGTCAGAGTATTGCTCGTGCATTGCAACGTCCATTTGTCCGTGTATCGCTCGGAGGTGTCCATGATGAAGCAGAAATGCGTGGACATCGCCGCACCTATGTTGGCGCCATGCCTGGGAACATCGTGCAGGGTTTGCGTAAGGCTGGAGCGCGTAACTGTGTGATGATGCTGGATGAAATAGATAAGATGACAGCCAGTGCACATGGAGATCCATCAGCAGCATTACTGGAAATTCTTGATCCAGAACAAAACGCAACGTTCCGTGATAACTATCTAGGTGTCCCATTTGATTTAAGCCGGGTAGTTTTTATTGCGACCGCTAATGTGATTGACCAAGTCTCCCCTCCCGTGCGCGATCGAATGGAAATAATTGATTTACCAGGGTATACACCAGAAGAAAAACTACAGATTGCGCAACGCTACCTGGTGCAGCGACAAAGCGAAGCCAATGGTCTACAACCCGATCAATGCGTGTTGATGCCGGAAGCTCTGCAAAGCATCATTGCCAACTATACGCGGGAGGCTGGTGTACGTCAGTTTGAGCGTGAAATTGGCCGAATCATGCGTCATGCTGCCTTGCAAATTGCGCAAGACGAGCAGCAACAAGTACGGATTGATGCTTCCAACTTGATTGATATTCTCGGTCCAGAAAAATATGAACATGAACTTGCTCTTCGCACTGGTTTACCAGGTGTTGCTACTGGTCTAGCGTGGACACCGGTAGGTGGTGATATTCTGTTTATTGAAGCCACACGTGTGCACGGTAGTGGACGCCTGATCCTAACTGGACAATTAGGTGAAGTCATGAAGGAAAGCGCACAAGCCGCTCTCACGCTAGTCAAGGCTCGCGCAAATGATTTGAATATTCCAGCAACAGCATTTGACGGTATTGATGTGCATTTGCATGTACCCGCCGGGGCTATCCCGAAAGATGGGCCCAGTGCTGGAGTGGCGATGTTTATCGCATTAGCTTCACTATTCATCAATCAATCAGTACGACATGATGTGGCGATGACAGGTGAAATCAGTTTGCGCGGACTGGTTCTGCCAGTAGGAGGGATCAAGGAAAAAATATTGGCTGCGCAACGAGCTGGGATTCAGACCGTACTGCTGCCTGCTCGAAATCGAAAAGATTTGCATGATGTCCCTGAAGCTACACGCACAGCTATGCAATTTATTTTTCTGGAAACTGTTGATGATGCTATTCAAGTGGCTCTGAATATTTCCACAAATACATCCAATCACAATAACTAGAATCCAATTTAGAGACAAAAGGCCGCAGCTATTCATGTTATACCTGCGGCAATTTGTCGCATAGCCATAAAATGCAAATTGCATTATAGTTTGAAACATCAGGTTGTTTTTCTTTATCGAACATATCACACCTGATCCCTATCCCAGTACTTTGAATTCATAAAAGGAGCAAGCCTTATGAAAAGCGAAGCACGGAACACGACAATCCCACCCCTCGTTAGCAATCGAAGTAATTACCCTTCAGTATATGAAACAGGTCAGTTACGGCGAGCAAAAATGCATGCAGCTCAACTGATCAGCAACCTTGAAAACAAGAAAAACCTCTCTCCAACATTGCTTCAACTACTTGAAACCAGCATCATTTTAAAGACGGTTGATTCAAAAGTGCTAGCGCGTCAGTCAAGATGTAAACAAGATGCTATCCTGACCAACTTGCAGAAAATACGCCCTTATCTTATAAAAGAAAAAGGGTGAGAGGTTTTCAAACCTAAACCCGACAATTAATCAAGCGCATCTGTTGGCGTCACTCTCGTGGCGCCAGGTAAGCACGACACGATCGTGCACACCTCCACGTAACGAAGAGCACAACACTGCGCGATACCACAAAAATGGTATTGCTGGATAGCTTACACACTTAATATGATCAATCGAAAAGATGAAAGTCAGCGCTGACCACATAGGCTTGAAGATACTTAAAAGTAACCAGCTACCGGAAATTGAGGCTCAATTCATTCTCAATCCTTGAATTTAAAAATAATCATCTGTAACCAGTTCTTTACGATAATTTGGAAAATAGCTTGATATACACTATAACTTTTCACCTTACCGGAAAATAAAATGAGATTTTTTATTGCAACTCTATTATTAGCAATTCCCTCAATTACATTTGCTGCTGATGATTTAGCCAACTTACAGCGACAAGCCAATACAGCCTATGAACAAATGAAACAAGCTGAAAGCCAAGCCAACAAAGCAAAAAAGGAGATGCAAATCAAGCAGGATAATCTGCGTTACTACCAGGGAAAGGTTACGGAAACTGAAAAAGAATTCCAATCTGCACAGCAAGCTCTACAAAGAGCAGAAGAAAACTTATCTGCTGCAAAAAAAAGATGGAGCGATTATTCTGAAGAGCTTTATCAAAAATGGCATCAATAAAAATGGATAATCAAATCGTATAGAAAAGGTCGAAAGATCACACTTTAACTGATGTCCAGGTTTGCATTTATCCAAAAGGGTGATGAAAGACGATAGTTTCTGTGCGATCAGGACCAGTTGAAATCATAGATATGGGTATTTGACAAGCCTCTTCCATACATTTGAGATAATCTTGTGCTGCTTTAGGTAATTGATCAAAATTTTTGATTCCTGCAGTACATTCCTGCCAGCCTGAAAGTTCTTCATAAACAGGGTCGACATCAGCTAAACCATCCGCACCAAATGGCAAAGCTTCATAAGATTCACCAGATCGTTTTGATCTGTAACCGATACAGATTTTTAACTTCTCTAAACCATCCAGTACATCAAGTTTGGTAATACACAACCCTGAAACACCATTGATCTGAATTGAACGTCTAGCCGCCACTGCATCAAACCAGCCACAACGACGTGGACGTCCGGTAGTAGAGCCAAATTCGTTACCCCGTTGTGCCAGATATTCTCCAGTTGCATCAGCTAACTCAGTGGGAAAAGGCCCAGAGCCTACGCGTGTGGTATAGGCTTTTATGATTCCCAATACGTAGCTCAGCAGTTGTGGCCCCACCCCGCTACCTGCAGAAGCAGCACCTGCAATACAATTGCTAGAAGTAACAAAGGGATAGGTACCATGATCAATATCCAACAAAGCCCCTTGTGCTCCCTCGAACAATAAACTATTTCCTGCCTTATCTGCCTCAAATAGAAGCCTGGGAACATCTGCGACCATCGGTTGAATCCTTTCTGCCCTCCCTAAGCATTCATCTAATATTTGGTTATAATCCATTGTCGCTGCGTGATAATAATTTCTTAGTAGAAAATTATGATAATCAAGCACTTCTTTTAATTTATACGCAAATCGCTCTGGATAAAACAAATCATGTAGGCGTATTGCTCGCCGAGCAACCTTGTCTTCGTAAGCCGGACCAATGCCTCTGCCAGTTGTTCCAATTTTCTCTGATCCCTTAGCCTGTTCACGGGCACAATCCACTGCAATATGGTAGGGTAGGATTAATGGGCATGCTTCACTAATACGCAGTCTATTCACCACATCCACACCAGCCTGCTCCAGCATGTCTACCTCATCCAACAACGCGCTTGGAGACAAAACTACTCCATTACCTATGTAGCAAATAACGTCTTTGCGTAATATTCCAGAAGGAATGAGATGGAGTACTGTTTTCTTACCATTTACCACTAATGTATGGCCGGCATTATGTCCACCCTGAAAACGAATAACACCCGCAGCTCGATCAGTTAGCCAATCAACGATCTTACCCTTCCCCTCATCTCCCCACTGCGTACCAATGACTACAACATTCCTAGCCATATACTTTTTAATCTCTCAGAAATTATTCCACAAAACAAAGCACCACGCTGTCAGCTGCGTGATGCTTTAGATATATCTTTCCAACTACGAGATTTTGTCTTTAGCAAGACATTTTCTCTAAAAAATATTATTTATCCAGAAATAGGACAGATTTTCCATTCACCATTCTGCAAAACCAGCTCTCTATCACACCCTGTTATTTCTTTGCTGTTTTCTCCCGGCAATTCAGTAACCACGATATGTCCTTCAGTACGCAATTGTTTGATCATTGCCTTCAGGGCAGCATCATGTGGTTGCCATGGAGCTAATATTCCACGAGGATAATCATTCCTGTCAGTGAGGCGTGATAATTGCTTGAGATCAAGACTGAATCCAGTTGCCGGTCTAGCCCTACCAAATGATTTACCAATCTCATCGTAACGCCCTCCCAAAGCGATAGCGACAGGACTCCCTTCGGTATAAGCAGCAAATACCATTCCTGTATGATAGTGATAACCCCGCAAATCAGCCAAATCAAAGATTATCTTATCTACATAAGGTTTCAATGCTTTCGCAACATGCTCTAGCTGATCTAATGCTTCGTTGATTTCCGGAAAATCTGGTAAAAGTTTACGAGCGCGCAACAGCACAGCCTCGTCTCCATACAATTCCGGCAGCAACAACAACGCCTCTCGGATTGTTTTATCCAAACGCTCATTTAAGCCAGTGTATACCAACTCCCTAAGCGTACTCGTATCTTTAGCCCATAGCGCAGCATAAAGTTCCATTTCAAATTCCGGCTGGATGCCCGAATCATGAACCAAGCTACGGAATACTCTGATATGTCCAAGATCAAGATGAATCGACTGTATTCCAGAAACAGATAAACATTCTAATAACAGGCGTTGAATCTCAAGGTCACTCTCAATACCGGCATGCCCATATAACTCAGCTCCCACCTGAAATGGCTCTCGCGTGCGCGTAATTTCATCAGGTACGGTATGAACTACGCTACTTGCATAACAAAGTCGGGTGACACCGCTAGCATTCAACAAATGCGCATCAATCCGAGCAGCCTGTGGTGTCATATCTGCCCGTAATCCCATCATCCTGCCACTCAACTGATCAACAACCTTGAACATACGCAAATTCATGCCGCTGCCACTCCCAGCTAGCAACGATTCCACATATTCTAGCAAGGGTGGCATTACAAACTGGTATCCGTGTACAAATAGCATGTCCATAATAAGACGACGGATCTTCTCTATACGATAAGCATCGCGTGGTAATACATCTTCGATATATTCAGGAAGTAACCAGTTACGCATCTTTAATGTTGACTAAGATAATCCAAATCCAAGTCAATAATTGGAACAGTCAAATTATCAAGAGAAAGGTCAATTAGCTAACTAGATAAAGAATCACAAGGCCTGTCAGCATTGCGCTAAGCCCCATAAACCTTATCTGGCCATCATTTAGTTGCAGGAGTTTTTGAAAAGCTTCTCGCCATGCGCTTGGAGATGAAAAAGGAAAGATACCTTCCAGAATCAACATAAGTGCTATTGCTTTCAGAAAGGTATCCCACATGTACAACCCCAAATATCAGTCAAAAAATTATTATTTTTATAAACTACTAACGGAGCTTGCCAGCGTCCGGTATTTAAAATACAAATATCCATCCTCGTATCTTATTCCAGCGCTCAGCTACCACCTAATCATTTATATTGCTACTTCTTACGATCTGCCGGATTCTTCATATATTTGAAAAATTCGGAGTTAGGTTCAACAACGAGAATATCTTCTTTGTTTCTAAAGGATTTTTTGTACGCATCCATACTACGATAGAATTCATAAAACTTTGCATCCTTTTGGAAAGCATCGGCATAAATTGCCGTCGCCTGAGCATCACCTTCCCCCATGATTTTTTGTGCATCACGGTAGGCTTCTGCCAAAATGACTTCATGTTGACGATCTGCATCAGCACGTATTTTCTCAGCTTCAGCAGCTCCTGTTGAACGTAACTCATTCGCTACCCGTTTACGCTCTGCCTCCATTCTGCGATAAACTGATTCGCTAACCTCCTGCGGAAGATCAACACGTTTCAGCCGTACATCCACTACTTCTACTCCTATCTTATCGGCATCTGCATTTGCTTTCTGGCGCATGATCTCCATGATTCTGTCACGTTCACCAGAAATTACATCATGTACCGTCCGATTACCAAATTCATCACGAATACTTGAATTAATTGTCTGCGCAAGACGAACTTGAGCCAACATTTCGTCTCCCTGCACACTAATGTAGTATTGCTTTACATCCACGATACGCCACTTGACAAATAAATCTACCAGTACGTTTTTCTTCTCGGAAGTAATAAAACGCTCTGGTTCCTCCGAATCCATTGTCAAAATACGAGAATCGAAAAAGCGAACGTTCTGAATAAAGGGTATCTTAAAATATAAACCTGGAGATGTTTTAACATCTACCACTTCTCCTAGCTGAAATAACAGAGCCTGCTCACGCTGATCAACAACATAAACAGCAGAGCTCCCTACGATCGCCAAAACCAGCAAAATGCCAGCAAATACCGATGAAACTGCTTTCATTACCTTACCTCCCGCTCACGACTGCGAAAAGACTCACGCGAACGCGAGCTCATATCTGAGGAAAAATCCTGTATTTCATTCTGCTGCTTCACAATGCTAGCCGAGGGTCTGGTTATACCGGAGTCAGCCTGAATTAGTTTATCCAGTGGTAAATAAAGTAGATTTCCTCCGCCTTTTTCCTGATCGATTAGGATCTTACTGGTATTGGATAATATCTGCTGAACAGTATCAATATACATACGCTCACGCGTCACTTCAGGAGCCTTAGCATATTCCACCAATACTTGATCAAATCGGCTTGCATCCCCTTCTGCTGATGAAATCACCTTTTGTTTATATCCTTGGGCTTCTTCCAACAAACGCGCTGCTGCACCTTTTGCTCTTGGCACGACATCGTTTGCGTAAGCTTGTCCTTCGTTTACTTGCCGCTCTCTGTCTTGATTAGCTTTAACTGCGTCATCAAAAGCTGCTTGTACCTGCTCAGGAGGTTGAGCATTCTGCATAGTCACCCTATTAATTGAAATCCCGATTCGATAACGATCAAGAATCTTTTGCATTAATGCAGTTGTTTTTGCAGCTACTTCTTCCCGTCCTTCGTAAAGAACAAAATCCATCTTGCTGTTGCCAATCACTTCCCGAATTGAGGTTTCAGCCACCTGCAAAACAGTATTTTCTGGATCACGGTTAGAAAACAAGAAATTTTCAGGGCTATTTAATACATATTGCACAGCAAATTGAATATCAACAATATTTTCGTCATCTGTTAGGATCAATGACTCCTTTAACACCTTGCTGCGCACATTATTACGATAGCCGATTTCCACTGTACGTACCTGACCCACGTTAACATCTTCAACCGATTCTATCGGTGAAGGAATGTGCCAACGCAATCCCGGCAAGGTTGTCTCCACATGTTTCCCAAACCGCAGCACTACACCACGGTGACCTTCGTCAACAATATAGAATCCACTCCCTATCCACGCAACCAAAAGCAGGAACCCGATAACGAAAGCACCTTTACCACTTGGGCCATCCGAACTACTTCCGTCGGAATCCCCATTACTATCGCCTCCACCTTTCCGGCCAAAAAGTTCATTTATCTTTTGATTAAAGTTGCGCATAACCTCTTCCAGGTCGGGGGGGCCAGAGTTACCTCTTCTTTTCCCCCATTGCGGATCATTCAAACCCATGTGATTTAGTCCTTTTCATTATTTATAGAAGTGGTACGGACATTATCGTTCATACTGACAGATGTTACTGAAGGTTGCCCAATGCTACTTAAGTTACGATCAAACTCTTCAGCTAACGCCTCGTACAGATAATCAAAACCCGCCCCCGTCCTCGCACTGAGATAAATCTTTGTGATTCTACCATACTCGTCACGCATGTAATTCCCTGACGAGCTTTGTTCAACCAGGTCAATTTTATTCAAAATTAGGATCTGTGGTATGGTATCTGCACCAATCTCTTGTAGTAATTTATTAACTTCATTGATCTGCATATCCCGACTAGAGCTGGAAAAATCCACTACATGTAAAAGTAGATCAGCTCGTACAGTTTCTTCTAGTGTAGCGCGAAAAGCTGCAACAAGCGTGTGCGGTAGATCTCGTATAAAACCAACTGTATCAGAAATTACGATCAACCCTCGCTCAGGGAGAAAAAGTCTCCTGGTAGTCGTATCCAACGTAGCAAATAATTTATCTGCAGCATAGGTATTGGATCGAACAAGTCGATTGAATAAGGTTGATTTACCAGCATTGGTATAGCCTACAATTGAAACTGACATGATCTCAGAACGCTTTCTTGCGCGTCGCTGTATATCTCGTTGATGTTTCAGCTTAGAGAGTTTCCCTTTCAAGAATTTCACACGCTTTGCCAGCAAACGTCGATCCGTTTCTAACTGCGTTTCACCTGGACCGCGTAAACCAATCCCCCCTTTTTGGCGTTCCAGGTGTGTCCATCCTCTTACTAATCGAGTGGACAGGTGCTCCAGCTGGGCCAGTTCAACCTGCAATTTACCTTCGTGACTTTTAGCACGCTGCGCAAAAATATCCAAGATTAAGCTAGTACGATCTATGATACGACAAGCCAATGCTGTTGAAAGGTTTCTCTGCTGTATTGGGGTCAGTTCATGGTTAAACACCACCATCGCAGCATGCGTTTGTGCCAATATCTGACTAATCTCCTCCACCTTTCCCTTTCCAATAAAAGTAGCAGGATCAGGTTGCTTGCGTGTTCCTTCTACTACAGCAACTACAGATAGCTGATCACTACGCACAAGCTCTTTCAGTTCTTCTAAGCTTTCCTTATCATTTTTACCAAAACTGATGTCTACTAATATCGCAGTGTTATCTGCTATCGCTTCCGCATCATGAATCATCTTGCCCAGATGATGTTTCGGCTGATACTGGCATTGAAATTGCTCTACCTGGCACGATAGTGGAGATAGCGTGTTTATAAACCATCTGTGTAACAGAATTTCGCAATAAAATTACATATTGATCAAAAGAATCAATATGTCCTTGTAGTTTTATACCATTGACTAAATAGATAGAAACCGGAATACGCTCCTTGCGTAAGATATTCAAAAATGGATCCTGTAATAACTGCCCCTTAACACCCACTATTCACTCCTCCCTGGTTAATTTATAGTTATTTGATTAAGTAAGTGTCCGCACGAACAAGATAGCTAGTTTTGACAGTGTTTTATCAAAATCCTAAACCTGTTACCTCATCCGATCAATAAAAAAATCAAAAATATATAACTAGAACACAATATACATCAACGTTGGAACAGGCAAACAGGCTGACAGAACCTCGGTATTCACATGCCTACGGCTGGAATTCATGCATTCATTATTTCAGAGCTAAACCTACACCATCAAATTAATATAAACCATGAATAAACACAAAGTACGCCACATCCTAAAAAATCAAATTCGGATCAAGGAAACTTAGCTGAATGAGGAGCACAATAAAGACAAATCTAGCTAACTGAAAACAAGAGAATCTCAGTAAAACATGAATGAAGTAGTAGTTCATGGCAAAAATTGATGATCAAACAACATGTGCATATGCAATAACGAATATTTTGAGTCAATTTTTAACGCAAGGAAGTTGCAGATAGTTTTACAGAGATTCTTAAAATCTTTCTTTCATTACTGCTGTTACAGTCATCAACAAGAACTATCTACTACATACTAAACAAACGAATTCATTGCTGTTTAGGTTAGCCTACTTACCTATAGCAAACCGCACATATTCCCTATTGTTTGCTATAGGTAAACAAAACCCACAAACTTATTTACATTCCATCAGTTTGCAAGAATTGATCTTTCGTTCAAATTTTGTGTTGATCTAGCATTATCACTGTAAAAAGTTTTTAATTGCTCTAGTTGAGCTTCTGAAATCGTGATTGATTTTGGCAAAATATACCACTGTACTCCCTCACTACATGGCGGAGTCGTCAGTGAACCAGCTAATGTAAAGTATTTTAGATTGCGTGTATTGATATTAGGAGGTAATAATTTTTCTAGCCTTAGTTTGACTCCAGTTGCAGCATTCTCTTCACCACTTCCATACGGCATATTATCCAAAATAGTCTGAAATGCAGTGTTTTCTTTTCCAGTATTTATAGTTACCGCCAAGACTGCAATTCTTCCATCCTGATTGATATGCACAAAATGCAATTCTGCTGGAAATTTCTTGCCTCCAAAAACATGTTCGCTGGGTTCATGAAAATGCAATTGGATTAATGGTAATAATTCCTTTCCTACTTTCAATCCACCTGTAAAATTCTTGGAAGTATTGACTTGAATAGCATGCCCCGTATTGATGAAAGAAGGAGTATCTACGCCATACTGTACTGCAAGTTTACTAAGTGGTTTGGACTTTATAATCTTTGCATCTGCCAAATCTACCGGCGATTGATGCTTGCCTATACCACATTCTGCATAAGGGTAACGCAATGGGATAGGTTGAGTCGCATCTTCTATTGCCCCCCATTCTGACTCTTCTTCATAAGACCAATGCGGTGGCGCAGAAACTGCAACAGTTACATATCCTGCAAAGATCATAGAAACCAGACCCACCGCCAGTACTTTAGTTTTCATGAATTATCCTCGTTTTAAATAGGTCATTAAATTAGCAGGTATGTTTCCTGCAATAATCAATCATTAAAGATCGCTTGTTCTTGTTTGAGCCGGTTTCTTGTATTGATTGTAAATTGTTCTTTTTTGCCTCAACTTGAACAGGTTGTTTATTTTTGTTTGTAACATTTTCAACCTGATTAGTCGTTGATAATAGCTTGGATTGCTCTCTTCTCGCTTCAGCAAAACAAGTCATACTTAAACCCAACATAACCACCAAGAAAAGCTTAGCGCGCATTATTTTCCTTTTTTCTAAAATATGCAATTTGCAAAAATCCATCTAAATAGTGTGAAGCATAAATATACAAAATGTAATAACGCAATCTATCAAAATAACGATATAGAGAGAAATGTTATTCAATTCTTTTGCCTAAAGGCTATTTTTGGACATGGTCATAAATAAATTTACTGCTGTATTACCGATAACTGTTCACCATTAATTCCCAGCGAGAACTAATTTAGAGAACTGATCTTTATTTCAATAAAAAAATGGAATAGGCTTTCCTTGTAACAAATAAGACATCAAAAAATAAATTACTCGGGGAGCATGTGTCGCAATCGATAATTTCAAACAAGAATGAGCCTGACATCGCCACCTTGTCGCTGTCTGCAACGTTTGCGCAGCTTGGGGTCGATCCTGGAATCGGGCTTACACAAACCGAAGTAATCACTCGACGGGGAAAATACGGTTATAACGAAGTAGCCAAACAAGCCACTCATCCAATTCGTCAATTTCTCAGCAAATTCTGGGGTATATCCGCCTGGATGCTTGAATTAATCATGGTTTTGTCGCTTGCCCTTGGCAAATATGCTGATTTCACCGTTGTAAGCGCACTACTGTTAATCAACGCTGTACTGGGGTTTATGCAAGAACGGCGTGCTGCCGAGGTTGTTGAATCACTACGTAAACAATTGCAGGTCAGTGCCCGCGTATTACGCGATGGAAGCTGGCAAGTCATTCCTGCACAAGAATTGGTTCCTGGTGACATCATTCGTGTACGTTCTGGTGACATCATCCCGGCTGACATCAAACTGATCAGCGGAGAATTAAGTGTCGATCAATCAGCACTCACTGGCGAAACAAAAGCTGTCAATAAAATAGCCGCCGATGTACTTTCATCCGGTTCAATCGCTCGTCGCGGTGAAGGCAATGGTGTTGTCATTCTAATCGGTACACATACCTACTTTGGTCGCACAATTGAACTCGTACAGCTCGCCCGCCCTAAACTTCATGTCGAAGCCGTGGTCACCAAAGTAGTACGCTGGCTACTGGTGATTGTGAGTGTTCTGATTGGCGCAGTCACAATCTTGTCATTCATTCGACATGCTCCCATGATCGAAATGATTCCGCTGATGCTCGTGCTCTTGATGAGCGCAATTCCAGTTGCGCTCCCGGTAATGTTTACCGTCAGCATGGCTGTCGGCACAAAAGAGTTGGCAAATCGTGGTGTACTGGTTACACGCCTCAGTGCGACTGAAGATGCTGCAACGATGGACGTCTTGTGCGTGGACAAGACAGGTACAATCACGATGAATCAACTTGCGGTCACTGGCGTGATTCCACTAGGAGATGCGACCGAATCTGATGTCCTGCTCGCAGCAGCACTTGCTTCGCAAGAATCTAACCAAGATCCAATTGATCAGGCAATTCTGGCAGCTGCCAAAATACAACAAATCCTTCCAACTGCCACTCCAATCAATCCTCTTTCCTTCACACCATTTGATGCAAAAAACCGCCATACGGAAGCTGTAATCGAATGGAATGGACAGCGATTACGCGTAATGAAAGGTGCGGTACGCACACTCGCAAAAGTCTGTGGATTACAGTTATCAGAAATTGATGCATTGGAAGATCGTGCCGAGGAGTTGGCAAAAAAAGGTTACCGTATACTGGCGGTGGCACAAAGCAATGAAACTGACATGCCGGCGTTACTAGGATTGGTCACGCTATATGACCCCCCGCGACCCGATGCAAAAAAACTGATAGCCACCCTACGCGATCTGGGCGTTTCAGTCAAAATGCTGACGGGAGATGCGTTAGCCGTTGCCCGCGAAATCGCACGGGAGGTTGGCTTATCTAACATCGCGCGAGCCGCTGAGATCAAAACCTTCGTCACCCAAACCGATCAAACTATCGACGGCTACGCCGAGGTCTATCCCGAAGACAAATACCAGGTGGTACAACATTTGCAAGCTGCTGGCCATGTAACCGGCATGACTGGGGATGGTGTAAATGATGCTCCAGCACTACGTCAAGCAGAAGTCGGTATCGCGGTCAGTAGCGCAACAGACGTTGCTAAGGAAGCTGCCAGCGTGGTACTGACTGAGCCAGGATTAACAAATATTGTGGCGCTGGTTGAACAAGGACGTATGACTTACCAGCGCATTCTGACATGGGTCATCAACAAGATTAGCCGAACAATCATGAAGGCTACCGTTGTTTCCGTTGCGTTCCTCATCACCGGCAAGTTCATTATCTCTGCTTTTGCAATGTTACTACTCGCTTTCATGACAGATTTCGCCAAAATTGCCCTTGCTACGGATCGCGTTCAACCATCCAAACAACCAGAAACCTGGAATATCGGAGGCTTCATTATCACATCAATAGTATTAGGTATCATCATGGTTGCCGAAGCGCTATTACTATTATGGATAGGTTGGACAAACTTTGATCTAGCTAACAACGATAATGCACTCTACACTTTTAGCTTTCTAACGCTGCTCTATATGTCAGTATTTTCTATCGTATCGGTACGCGAACGTCGCTGGTTTTGGTCAACACGTCCCAGTAAAACGCTTGTGATTGCCTTGCTCGCTAATCTGCTGATCGGAACTGCATTAACGCTTATCGGTATTCCAGGGCTCAAATCCCTGCCTTGGGAACAAACTAGTCTGATCTTTATTTATTCAATTTTCACCAGTTTGCTCATGAACGATATTGTGAAAGTGCTAATGATCAAATGGTATGTTCGCACCATACCCGTGCGCACATAAATACAAAAATTAGAAATAGTCTAATGTTGCTCTCTTTTATTTGCAGAATCTGCTTGCCATCTCCATTTCAACCAAATACGTAACTGCCTAAAACTATCAGCATCGATACCATCTGGTAAAATTACTACCGTACGATAACGATGTATCTGATCCTCTTTTAAACAAAGCACGGTCATATAAGGAGCCACAAAAGTACTTGCGTCAATAACAGTATCAATAGCGCTACCGGTATTTGTTTTTAATTCGCACTGATTTCTTCCTGTTAGGTGTAGTGCCACGATAGATTGTGCAGAAATAAGCCAGGCATAACGACGCAGGTAATAATAGAGACTACCTGCGAGCAGAAAAATAATTATCATTTTTACAATCATCGGTAGCGCCAATGGCCAGAATGCGCCCGCTGCCGTACAATGTGCAAGACTTAGCAATATTGCTAACTGCTTGGAAGGTTGCAGTTGAATCGACAATTCATGCATCAATTGATTGTCATTTTTTCTAATATAGTTTTTCTGTCCTGTTCATGAATTCCGACTGGCTTACATTTCTGACAAGTCGCCATGCCCATATCGAGCAAAATCAGGTGATGCACTTCGGTCAACCTGACATCGAACTGGTGCGAATAGAATCGGCACCGGTATTAATTGATCTTTCTCATCTTGGCCTGATTCGCTTTTCTGGTGATGATGCACACAATTTTCTACAAGGTCAGCTAAGCTGTGATGTTCGCAACACTAGCTCCAGCAAAGCTACTTACGGAGGTTATTGCACACCTAAAGGTCGCCTGCTCTGCAGTTTCTTGCTGTGGCAGGATACTGATGGCAGTTATCTGATGCAACTCCCAGCTGAATTAACAGAAACCACAATCAAACGTCTACGCATGTTTGTACTACGGGCGAAAGTAGTCATTCAAGATTCAACTGACGATTATGTACGTATTGGTATTGCTGGCCAAGGTACTTACTCGTTATTGCAAAACATACTGGCGGGAATCTCTCCCCCTACTGAACCATTATCCATCGCCATTATTCCGGACGGACAAATCATTTGCCATAACGAAACCCGATTTGAGATTTTAGTCAAATTTACTCAAGCGCCTATGTTATGGGAACAACTAAATGTACAAGCGCACTGTGTAGGGGCTGCAACTTGGGATTGGCTGGAAATCAGAGAAGGAATCCCAGCCATTTTCAAAACTACTCAGGAACAATTTGTTCCACAAATGGTTAACCTGGATGCAATTGGCGGAGTCAGTTTCAAGAAAGGGTGTTATCCCGGTCAGGAAATCGTCGCTCGCACGCAATATCTGGGTAAAGTAAAACGCCGCATGTATCGCGCTCACCTAAATGCGGATTCCCCCCTAGAAATTGCAGCTGGTGATCATGTATATGGCACGGACACTCCTGACCAGGCATGTGGCATGATCGTCAATGCTGCTCCTGCCCCCACTGGTGGAGTTGATGTATTGGCAGTGATTCAGGTCAGCAGCGCCGAAGTTGGCTCTGTTCATTGGAAAACGTCAAATGGTCCATCGTTAACCCTCCAACCGCTTCCTTATCCAATTTGACGATCATGTTGGTTGACATCACGATAATCGCTGGAGCATAAACAAAACCTAGATTCGATTTACAACTCATTACGAGAGGGCAGTACCATGATTCCACATCCAGTCAATCCCACGGTTATCCTTTCTGCCACCCCTGCTGATGCGGTATCACAAACTCGGCCTGTCAACGCTACTACACCAGTAGCAGATGCCACACAATCCGATACACCTGCTTTCATACTCGGCCAGAAGTACAGAGCACAAATAGGAGAGCGTCTGGCAAATGGTCACTCCATGGTAAATGTTGCCGGCAAATGGTTGCAAATGCGTATGCCTACCTCTTTTCATAGCGGAGAGCTCTTGGAACTGACACTGATTGAACAGTCTCCACGCTTGAAATTTTTGCTACAGACAGAAACCCAAACCAGCAGTATTACAACAACACTCAGCTCGACAGGGAAACTCATCGCACAATTACTGAGTCAACCCGACTCACCAGCAGCCAAAGTTGTTAATAACCCTTCTCCTCTATTACCTACTCCACCTGTCACCCACGCAGAAAAGGCGCAATTACTCAGTCAGCTACAGCTAGCATTGGTAACCAGTGGATTGTTTTATGAAGCACACTTGGCCCGATGGCTAAATGGTACTCGGTCGTTACAACAGCTTCGGCAAGAACCACAAGGCAAACTACCAGTCCTCCCCTCGACCACTACAACTGGCCATTCAACAGCCACGGCACCGGTCGCACCACAGGTAACGTCACTAGTGCAACAACAGTTACATATACTGGAAACCGGAACTATCCAGTGGCGTGGAGAAATTTGGCCTGGACAAAACATGGATTGGGATATTACCGAATTTCGTGACGATCATCAGAAAAAAGAACCAGCTGATCACGAAGTGACTCAAAGAGCTGGTTATTGGCAAACGTGCATTCGTCTACACCTACCGAATTTGGGAAAAATTATTGCCACCCTGAAGCTCGACCCACAAGGGATACGTATCCAACTAGACGCTGCTTCCAACGAAATTACCCAGCAGCTTGGAAAAGAGCAAACAGCATTGATCGACGCCATGCAATCAACCGGATTAACAATCCATGCCATAGAGATTCAGCAACATGAAGCAACCCAAATCAAATAAACAGAAAAATCAGCATGAACCAATAACACCTCTCACTACAACGAGGCAAGCAATCACCCCGCAAGCAGTGGCACTTACTTATCATAGTGGTATGGTAGCGCCTCAGGTGGTTGCTAAAGGGAAAGGATACATTGCAGAAGAAATGATTCGCCGCGCCCAAGAAGCAGGCGTATACGTACACGAATCAGCAGAACTAGTAGCATTACTGATGCAGGTTGATTTAGATGAACGTATCCCTCCAGAACTGTATATTGCCGTAGCTGAGTTACTTGCCTGGCTTTACCGACTAGAAAATAACACAACGACCTCTTCTTCCTGACGACATCCGTACTTACCTATATCAATACCGACTTCAGAAACTAGATTCTGTTTCCAGCTTTCTCGCCTGTTGCTCTAGTTTCGTAATATAACGCTGTATCAGTAACCTGGATTTCTCAGACAAACCAATAAATTCACAACCAATACGCGGATAAGTACAGCTGTTATTTAGGATAACAGAGCCAATATATACAATGCGGATAGTTACTTCTATTGAACCAAACAACTCATTATTTCCTGGCAGATCAATTCGACATGATTCCAGAACCATACCAACTTTCAAAAGAGTATCTGTACCTGGTTGATCGATCAACGCCATCCCGCCACAGCTAATATCTAACAAATTATAAGTAGTGGAAATTTCCTCATGTGGTTGTAACGAAGGAACAATACAAATAGCAGGATTGGTAATAGGTGTTGCAATGCGATAGAAATTACGCCGCTGTATGCGTTTCAGTGATTCCGGCATATCCGCACTGAATGCATAACGTCCTTCAAACTGAATACGCCGTAAATTATTGCAATTAAATTCAATTCGGATTCGGTTATGACTGGTAACACACCGCAAACTGTCTCTTTTAAGTGCTATTTGATTAAGTGCCTCATTCACACCATAATCCATTATTAGCTGCTTTTTCTGCGGATTGATTGCCAGAATAGAGGACAGAATGATGGACCGACTATCCCGAGAAAGATGTAGTGAAATTAGCGCTTTTTCCTGCATGACCCCGTTTAGAAAAAAATATATTTCCGTTGGGGAATGTACGCTGTAATCCTGCTCTTTCATATCCCCCACTCGCCCTGGAGAAGTCGGCTGTTCAAGCGTTGTTTGGAGTATGGCCATCGCTAGCCTCCCTGTTTTAGTAAACTAATAACTTTACACCTGCATATTCATAATTTCCTGATACGCGGATACGAGTCGGTTACGCACCTGGATCATAGATTGAAAGGAAACATTAGCTTTCTGGAGCGATATCATGACATCGTGTAACTCAACATCTTGGTTACCACGTACGAATTCCTGGCTCAGCTGATCTGCTGTCTGCTGCACTGCATTAACCTGCTCTACAGCTGATTTGAGCAATTGACCAAAATCTGCTTGAGGAACTGTGGAGGTAGTTACAGTAGACTTGCTATCACCCGTTGCTAGCGCCGAAGCTGCTTTGAGTTGTGTCAGAACCTGATCCATCCCTGACGCCATGTTCATATTTATTCTCCCCTATTCACAAAATGAGTTAGCATTCAGCTAAACGATATTGCTGCAGCTTGTAACGCAACGTCCGCTCAGAAATACCTAGTTTTTGTACCGCCAATTTACGAGAACCGTTCACGGCAGCTAATGTTTGCAAAATATATTCTCGTTCCAGCGATTTAATGTCGCGTAATGATGTTATGTTAGTTTCCGGTGTATTTCCCACAGCCGCACTATCAAGCGATGCTTCAGGTAAATTCAGATGCGCTGACTCCACCACTCCTTCTCCCAAAATAACGGCACGTTGCATCACATTCTCCAGCTCACGCACATTTCCCGGCCAAGCATAATGCTCCAGCGATTGAATGGCAGATTCTGTCAGTAGGCAACCGGGTTGTGCAGATTTATTCAGAACATACCGTGCTAACGGCACAATATCCCGCGGACGTTCACGCAAGGGCGGGATTTCCAGCGGAAAAACATTTAATCGATAATATAAATCTTCTCGAAACTGCCCAGCTTGCACATGCGCCTGCATATTCCGGTTAGAAGTAGCAATTAAGCGAATGTCCAATTTGATGGATTTGTTACCACCCACTCGCTCCACTTCACGTTCCTGTAATACACGTAACAGTTTTGCCTGGAGGTTAAGAGGCATTTCTGAAATTTCATCCAGCAACAAAGTACCGCCATTGGCTTGCTCAAATTTTCCAGCTTGCGCTCGTACTGCACCAGTAAAAGCACCTTTCTCGTAACCAAACAGGGTAGCTTCCAGCAGATTTTCGGGAATAGCTGCACAATTGATTGCAACAAAAGGTTGTGAAGCACGTGATGAATGACGATGAATAAATTGTGCCAACACCTCCTTACCGCTACCGCTTTCTCCCATCAACATTACGGTAGCATTCGATGCAGCAACTTTTTGCGCTAATGACAACAAGGTTAACGTACGAGGATCTTCTGCCACGATCTCTGGCTCATCTTCATTTCCAATCGTCAGTAAATAACGCTTAATGTGTGCCAGCAAATTATGTGGATCAAATGGCTTGAGTAGATAATCACTTGCGCCTGCACGCATCGCCGCTACAGCTTTATCTACTTCACCGTAAGCTGTCATCAACACGACCGGAATCCATGGATAACTTTGTCTAATGTGTTGCAATAACGTATAGCCATCCATTGGTCGCATTTGTACATCACTAATCACCAATCCCACAACCTGGTTATGTAACCAATCCATCGCTTGCTCACCATTATTGGCAGCAAAAGTGGTGTAACCTTTCAGTTTAAGTGTTGTACATAATGCTTCTAGCAGAGCAGAATCATCTTCCACAATCAATACAGGTAAATTTTTCATTTTTATCTACCCTCACTTTTAACGGAATGGGGCAAAACCATTCGTGTAGTTGGTTTATTTGATGATTTCGTTAATCTTGGCAAGCTGATCGTAAACCGAGTTCCATTACCGGGAACTGAATCAACTCGAATCTCTCCTTGCATTGATTGGACCCAGTTATGCACAATTGCTAATCCCAAGCCAGTGCCTTCGGTCTTGGTGGTAAAAAAAGGTTCAAATATCCGTTCATGTAATACCGGATCTATCCCTGGTCCTTCATCTTCCACTATCAAGCGCACTTCATTAGTCGTAGTTTCGCAAACCAGCGTCACCAAACTACCGGTAGGTGCAATTTGCATAGCGTTATCCAGTAAATTGATCACCGCATTGCTTAACGCATCACGATTTACATTCAGGCTAGCTCCCATACTGTTATCTTCAACCACAAAATGAAGCTGGCGTTGTTGCATCTGGGGAGCCATTGTTCGCTGTAATTTACGAAGTAGCGTAGATAACTTCATTGTTTCCGCAGGAGTAACTTCTCCCCTGACAAACTGAAGCATGTTACGAATCAAATATTCAAGGTGATGTAATCGTTCTATCACTTTAGCAGCAAAATCACTTCGCTCTCGAGCACTAAGCGCTTCATCACTCAAATGTCCGGTGTACAGTAACACGGTAGATAAAGGAGTACGTAATTGGTGAGCTAATCCAGCAGCAACTTCTCCCATTGCAGCCAATCGCTGGTTACGACGATTCTGTTCACGCAGTGCATGAGCTTCCGTAATATCGTGTAACAGCAATACACTTTCCTTAGTAACTGCCGAAATACTCCTTTCAATAAAGATTCTGTAAGAATCAGAAGCAACTGGTGTCATCTTTATTGCCAGCCATTCCCCAGAAACACCAGTCGGTTGCAAACGTTCCTGCTCAATCTGTTGCCACGTCATCCCCAATAATGGTTCTCCTAAAAAACGGATTGCTGCTGGATTAACTCTGCAGATTTGGTGTTGATGATCTAGCACAACTACACCACCTGGTAACGCAGTCAGCAATTGACTAAGCTGCTGCGAAATGGCTTCCTTAGCAGCCAATTCACGCCGAAGCTCACCATTAGCGAGCGCCAGTGCTTCGGTTAATCGGGCAACCTGTTGCTGTAACTCACGATAAACATCTGAAAGCTGGCAAGAAGCCTGGTTAAAGATGGCAAACGCCTGCTTAAGTTGTTCATGGTTAGCTAGCGAGGTGCTGGTAACTTCTGTTTTCATAGGAAAAACCAATCCAATTCGGATGTTGCGCAGCTTAACATCACCCCATCCTCCAACTACTGTTGGAATAACACAAACAAACGTTCTCTATTCCGGGGTTCAGGCAAAGCAAATAACCTGATAATTCCAATAGCCGTTCAACCACGTGCGATATTTGTATGACAGATCAGAGCCGGTTCAAATATTTACCAGATTGTGTAAACCCTGATTAATCCGGCAGGAGATGATTTTATGGCAACCGTCCAAGAACAAATTCAGAAAGAAAATAAAATAGCCAGCCAACTGGACAAAATCAGACAGCTACCTATCCAGAAAAAATTAGGATTTATGGTAGCCACCGCCGCTGTTATCGCGCTCATTGTAGGCACATGGTTATGGAGCCAAACACCAGATTACCGCATGCTCTATGCCAACCTATCGGAGCAGGAAGGCGGTGCAATCATCGATGCTCTACAAAAGATGAATGTTCCGTATCAATTTAGTGAAGGTAGTGGCTCCATACTGATTCCGGCTAATCAAGTGCATGAAGTTCGCTTGCGCTTAGCTGGGCAAGGATTACCTAAAGGCAACTTATCTGGCTTCGAGATACTGGAAAATCAGAAATTTGGTGCTAGCCAGTTTTTGGAACAAGTTAATTATCAACGCGCACTGGAAGGAGAGTTGGCCCGCTCAATTCAATCCTTGTCAGCAGTACAGGGAGCACGCGTACACTTGGCTATCGCCAAACCTAGTGTGTTTGTTCGAGAACGTCAGCAACCAAGTGCTTCCGTATTATTGAATCTGCATCCCGGTCGCGTGCTAAGCCCCGAACAGGTTAGCGCTATCGTTCATCTAGTTTCCAGCAGTATTCCCAATCTACTAGTTAAAAACATCACGGTTGTCGATCAACAGGGAAATTTGTTAAGTGGGCAGAAAGATGACTTAATGCAAGTTGGATTGGATCCTGGTCAGCTCAAATACGTACAGGAAGTAGAACAAAATTTTGTACACCGTATCGAAGCTATTTTGACACCGGTCACTGGCCAGGATAATGTTCACGCACAAGTGACAGCGGATATCGATTTTTCCCATGTTGAACGTGCGGAAGAAACTTATCGTCCCAACAACAATCCAGCAGAATCTGCCACGATTCGCAGTCAACAGCAATCCGAATCGGTTTCAATTTCACAACCTGATGGCGGAATACCTGGTGCACTGTCTAATCGCCCTCCTGCTCCAGCCCAAGCACCCGTAGAGGTCAAGGAAGATCAAAAAACAACAGCTCAAACACCCCCAACTGATACGCGCAAGGAATCTACTACCAACTATGAAGTAGATAAAACTATTTCGCATATTCGTCAATCAACAGGACAAATCAATCGGCTTTCAGCTGCAGTTGTTATCAATTACCGCACCAAGACAAATGAAGCTGGTCAATCTATCAACGAACCACTCTCCAACGACGAGATTGAAAAAATCACAGCGCTGGTCAAGCAAGCCATTGGCTTTAACGAGGCTCGTGGAGACACATTGACAGTTACCAACAGCCAATTTCGGTTAAAAGAGGAGACACAAGAAGAACTACCGTTGTGGAAAGATCCAGACACGATTTCATTTACGAAAGATATCAGTAAGCAATTACTGATTGCTATTGTTGTACTGTTTTTTCTGCAGAAAATCTTTCGACCATTTATTAAAAATCTACTCCCTCCTCCCCCACCCGCTCCAGTACCAGCACTCACCGCCAAAGATGAATCGGAACAAGCACAAAATGAAGTGGAGATGAATACAGTCAAGATAGTGACTTTAGAACAAAATCTGGAGAGAGCTAGATTACTAGCCGCTAACGAGCCAGCCATTGTAGCTAACGTTGTTAAAGAATGGATATCCGGTAATGGACAATGAAGGGATTTTAAAAAGTGCAATCCTGTTGATGTCACTGGGAGAAGAGGAGGCTTCTCAGGTTTTTCGCTACCTTAGCCCCAAGGAAGTACAAAAATTGAGTGAGGCCATGGCTACTCTTAATGACGTCAAGCGGGAAAAAATAGCAGCAGTGTTGGATGAATTCTGCCAGCAGTCCAGTGATAGGACATCGTTAGGGCAGGATGGGCTTGATTACTTGCGCAAAGTACTAATCAAAGCTTTGGGAGAGGAAAAAGCAGCCAGCCTACTTGATCGCATTAGCCAAGGCGATGATACCAATGGGATAGAAAGTCTAAAATGGATGGATGCTATTGCTGCCGCCGAGCTCATCAAAAATGAACATCCACAAATCATCGCCACCATCTTGGTGCACCTGGAGCGCGATCAATCCAGCATGATTCTCGCTCAATTCACGGAACGGCTACGTAATGACGTTCTATTACGTATCGCTACACTGGACAGTGTTCAGCCGATCGCACTGCGCGAACTCAACGGCGTATTAAGTAAATTGCTATCAGGAACCGACAGCATTAAAAAACCACGCATGGGTGGAGTGCGCACCACAGCAGAAATTCTGAATTTTATGCCTACTGCACTGGAAAGCAGTGTTATTGAAAGCTTCACTCAGTATGATGAAGAAATCGCACAGCGGATTATGGATGAAATGTTCGTCTTTGATGATTTGCTGAAGATTGATGATCAGGGCATTCAATTATTGCTACGGGAAATCCAATCAGATTCCCTTATTACCGCACTTAAAGGAGCCAAAGAAGAGCTACGTAATAAGATTTTCAAAAATATGTCGCAGCGTGCCGCCGAAGTATTGCGCGAAGATCTTGAAAGCAAAGGACCTGTTCGCGTCTCTGAAGTAGAAGCTGAGCAAAAGAAAATTCTCAAGATTTTACGGCAACTTGCCGATGATGGTCGTATTGCATTAGGTGGCGGAGGAGATGGATTCATCTGATCAGCAAAATCTGCATACCCTGTCCAAACATATTCATCTCTATAAAAAAATCATGTAGATGCTGAAAAGTAAGCCAAATGATCCAGTATTCAGGCACCTCTCACAAAAAGGAAATAAAACATGGAAGCAGCTTACGTCATTCCCAAAAAAGAACTTTCTTCCTGGCAAAAATGGGAATTTAGCTCCCTTGATCCTCTAAAATCCAGAAAAAAAACAGAGTCCCCGGAAAAAAATCCCCAAACTATCAAGCCAGTCAATCAGCCAGAGAAACAAAATGTATCTGAACAGGAAGTCATCTCTTTACCGACTGCCGAACAGATTGAGCAAATCTATCAGCAAGCTCGCGAAGAAGGAAAAGCAGCAGGATATCAAGAAGGGCTAGCACGGGCAAAACAAGAAAGGCTAGCAATCGCAATAACAGCACAACGTCTACAATCGGTAGCAGACACATTTACACAGGAACTGAAGGAAATTGATCAAGCTGTGGCACAGGATTTACTGACATTAGCCATTAACCTAGCAAAAAAAATGACTGCCCAGGCGTTACAAATCAAACCGGAACTCATCCTTTCAATCGTTGAAGAAGCAATCCGTCAGCTACCAGCCATTTCGCAACCAATTCGACTAACTTTACACCCTGAGGATGCAGCCCATATCCGCACTCATCTGGAAGAACACCCACCACACCCTAAATGGCATCTGCATGAAGATGCACTGATTGAACCAGGTGGTTGTCGTGTTGAAGCGGGTGGCTGTGAGGTAGATGCCACATTGGCTACTCGCTGGCAGCGTACCTTGGCTACTCTTGGTCAGAATCAGGACTGGCTAGCGTAATATCGTCTGCTAGATATCCCGATGGATACTAATGAATCAACCCATACCCCACTCTGGCGTGGTTTTATTCAAAACTGCCAGCAGCTGATCGAACCTGTCAATCCTTTGCTTGTCAGCGGTACATTAACGCGCGTAGCTGGATTAGTCATGGAAGCTGTTGGCCTCAAGCTGGCAGTCGGTACCAGCTGCACCGTTTTTTTACCCAATGGAACCAGCGTTACCGCAGAAGTAGTTGGTTTCTCTGGCGAACGACTTTTTTTGATGCCATCTGGCGATATCTACGGATTAACTCCAGGTGCCAAAGTAGTGCCAGTGGAATACACTGGTGCACCACCGCGTGTTGGAATAAACCAACACCCTCGACGACGAGCCGCTGATCGCGCCAAACATATCAGCGTTGGTCCTGAACTGCTGGGGCGTGTCTTGAACGGTGCAGGTGATCCGCTTGATCGACTTGGTTCTCCTCAATGCACACACAGTGTTCCACTTTATAGCCGCCCTTTCAATCCACTGGAACGTGCGCCTATTGAAAAAATACTGGACGTCGGCGTACGTGCGATTAATACTTTATTGAGTGTAGGACGCGGTCAGCGCATGGGATTATTCGCCGGCAGCGGAGTAGGAAAAAGTGTTCTACTTGGTATGATGGCTCGCTATACCAGTGCAGATGTTATCGTGGTTGCACTCATTGGAGAACGTGGCCGAGAGGTTCAGGAATTTATTGAAACCATTCTGGGAGAAGAAGGGCTCGCACGCTCCGTAGTAATAGCCGCCCCGGCGGATACCTCGCCGCTAATGCGGCTACACGGTGCAGCCTATGCCACAGCAGTGGCTGAATACTTTCGTGACGAAGGAAAACATGTACTGCTCATCATGGATTCACTCACACGCTTTGCTATGGCGCAGCGTGAAATCTCCCTTGCTATTGGCGAGCCGCCTGCCACTAAAGGTTATCCACCCTCGGTATTTGCTCGCCTCCCTCAGTTAGTAGAACGAGCAGGCAACGGTCGACACGGCAGTGGATCCATCACTGCCTTCTACACAGTGCTGACTGAAAATGATGATCCAAACGATCCCATTGCTGACAATGCGCGTGCTATTCTCGATGGACATATCGTTCTTTCTCGGCGTTTAGCTGATTCCGGACATTACCCGGCAATCGATATCGAATCTTCCATCAGTCGGGTTATGGCCAGCCTGGTCACACGTGAGCAACTGAGCCAAGCACAACGCTTCAAAGCGTTATATTCCCGCTATCAGCGTAGCCATGATTTGATCAGCGTAGGTGCTTACGTCAGTGGCTCAGATCCTCAATTAGATCACGCTATTGAACTTTATCCCGCACTCGAATCCTTTTTGCAACAGGGCATGTTTGAACAAGAAGATTACACAGCCAGTATGGATAAACTTGCTACGCTGAACTTATAACCAAACAAGATAAATAATGGCTACTCCTCATACACTCAAGCTATTGCTTGAACATGCGCATAAGCAAACAAATGATGCTGCTATCAATTTAGGAAAACTTAATCTTAAGCAGCAAGAAGCTGAAAATACGTTGCGATTATTGGTTGAATATCGCGAAAACTATCAAACGCAATTGATGAAATCTGCTGGTAATGGTATCCATCCCATTGAATGGCGTAATTTCCAGGCATTTATCTACAAACTTGATACAGCCATTCAGGCACAACAAAGGTTAGTTGCGCAAACCCAGCAACATACAGAAATGGGTAATACGCAATATCATAAACAACGAAGAAAACTGAAATCTTATGACACCTTATCGCAACGTGCTGAACGACACCACCAATCACGTCAGCAAAAACAGGAACAACGCTTGCTGGACGAGCATACCTCACATAAGTTTAGTGCACAACAACGAAACAAGCATTGATGGCACACAAATTGCTTAATACTAATTATTACAATTGTGCAGATTTTACTAAATGACAACTATGCCGAATTTACCTGTTATTCCTGATCTCGCGCTATTTACAACAGAAGTCAATCGCTCTTCGCTCACTCAAGCGGATACTTCTTGTGCGCTGACTTCCGAGTTGGCAATTGAACAAGCATTTGGCGATATTTTAGCTACGCTATCTACTTCTACTCATGAGGAAAGCGATCTACCTAATCCAGATTCGGGAACAGAGACAAATACTATTGACAACCAAGAGCCTAAATTTGTCGATCCACTGACAGTCAGTGTGATACCAATCCCAATTGATCAATGGATCAATCCACCCCAACCTATACCAGATATTTCAGCAACAGAACTACTCTCTACATCGCCAAGAAATACTATTTTGAATGCCAATCAACCTATAACGGAAAAACCTATCATATTTACCGAAACAGAAAACAATCTGTTATCTATTGACGCAACAAACGAGAATAGGCTCATCAGCAATACGACGCTCACTTCGCCAAACAATGCTGATCAAACAATTGATTTAGCGCCTTTGATTGCCGACCAGAAAATCCAGCCACCCTCAGCGGTGACCACAATATGGGTGCACGCAAATTCAACTACCGAACAATCCAATACAGATAAAACTGCTATTCTCACTCAAGATAGTTCACTGCCATTCGAACAACAATCAAGTAGAAACAGGGATATCAACAACATCGCCCCTCTTTCTGCAAATCACGTTAATCAGGCAGCTGATGCGGCAAATTTTACCGATAACGGCAAGATTTTGCCGTCTTCGACAACATTCGTGGCAACAACACATCCCAAGCTCAATCTGTCGATTAACATAGCCAATACTACAGCAAGCAATACCTCGACTATTATTGCTAGTAGCAGTCCAAAGCCTAAATTCGTCGATCCGTTGACAATCAACATGCTACCTACCTCTGCTGATCAATGGGTCAATCAACCACAATCCGTTCTAGATACTTCAACAGCAAAACCATACTTCACACTATCAAAAGGCATCATTTTGAATTCTAGTCAGCCTATTACGGGAGTGTCTGCTGTATTTACAGAAAACAACCTGTTATCTAGCGAATCACCAAATATAAGCCTAAGCATCAGCAATACAGTATCTATTTCTACAAACAGTGCTAATCAAACAACCAATCTAGAGTCTTTGACTGCTGACCAGGAAATCCAGTCCCATTTAGCGGAGGCAACAATATTGATGTACGCAAATTCAACTACCGAACAATCCAATGCAGATAAAACTGCTATCCCCACTCAAGATAGTTCACTGCCATTCGAACAACAATCAAGTAGAAACAGGGATACCAGCAATATCGCCCCTCTTTCTGCAAATCACGTTAATCAGGCAGCTGATGCGGCAAATTTTACCGATAACGGCAAGATTTTGCCGTCTTCGACAACATTCGTGGCAACAACACATCCCAAGCTCAATCTGTCGATTAACATAGCCAATACTACAGCAAGCAATACCTCGACTATTATTGCTAGTAGCAGTCCAAAGCCTAAATTCGTCGATCCGTTGACAATCAGCATGCTACCTACCTCTACTGATCAATGGATCAATCAATCACAATCCGTTCTAGATAATTCGATAGGTACAGTTGATACTTTGATGAATAACACCCCAACTATCACCACAGAATTTGGACAACCCAACTGGCCTGATGAATTTGGTCAGAAAATTACCTGGTTAGCCACTCAGCGCATACAAACGGCTGAACTTAAGCTACATCCCGCACATCTAGGTCCCATAGAAATTTCACTACAGCTATCTGACGATAAACAGCTTACGGCACAGTTCATTTCACACCATGCGATCGTACGAGAAACGATTGAAGCTAATTTACCCAAATTACGTGAAATCATGGCGACAAATGGCATTACGCTGTCCGATGCATCAGTCAGTGCAGATACCTCCCAGCAACAAGCTGGAAATGGGCGGGGAGATTCTGCTCACACCACCAGAAATTACTATTTCTCCTCAGCTTTATCTAGTCCCATCTCCATGCATACATCTACCTTACTGATTACCGGACAACACTCGGGAATTATAGATACCTTTGCTTAATAACTCTAAAGCCAGCAGTTAATCGCACCTAAACATCCCCAAACATACGTAATACACCGATTTATCCTCAAAGTCGGCTTAAAATATTCACCCAGCACAACCTATAAGCAAAGCATCGCTCGACAACCTAATTCTCTATCGCAAACCCTCCTTCTACTTTTTCGCGTTACAAACAACAAGCTAAGATTTTTTGCATTTCTACTCCAATCATAATGCTGACAAACGTTGTCAGACTACAAACGCCTCAGCTATACTTACAGCATATCTTTCAGGCGACTAAAAAAAGATTCATGGCTACCAACGACACTACAGCATTCGTCTGCTCCAGATTCAAGCTTTTCTGATAGTCGCTAACTATTACAAATAAAGGTTTCACAAATACAAGCAGCCAATGGGTCAACTCATTAATCGGATTAACGCTAGTAGTACAACAGCAAACGTTTTATTGAGAAATACTCTCAATTATGGCGTCACTAGTCCGGCACTCCGGAACGAATTAATAACACCTGGTTCAGCTACTCTAAATAATGCGAGCAAAGCTCAACCCAAAGTAGCTATTCTGCTATGTACTTGTGATGGTCAACGCTATCTAACAGAACAATTAGATTCCTTTGCTACTCAATCTCACACCAACTGGAAGGTATGGGTTTCGGATGATGCCTCTAAGGATAGTACACGCACAATCTTGGAAAACTACAGGCAAAAATGGTCAGAAAAACGCCTATCTATCTATCCTGGTCCTGTTAAAGGATTTGCCGCCAATTTTCTGTCACTTGTTTGTAACGCTGATATAAAAGCGGATTACTACGCTTATTCAGATCAAGATGATATTTGGGAAGTTGACAAACTAGAGCGTGCCGTTGCCCAACTAAAAACTGTTCCCCGAAATATCCCAGCACTATATTGCTCCCGCACACGACTTGTTGATAAAGACAACAACGAAATCGGCTTATCTCCGCTTTTTTCCAAATCGCCCAGCTTCGCTAACGCATTAACACAGAACATTGGGGGAGGCAATACTATGGTTTTCAATCATGCTGCTCGAAAACTGATCTGTAATGCCGGCAAAAATCTTCCTATCGTTAGCCATGATTGGTGGGCGTACATGGTTGTAAGCGGTTGTGGTGGTCAAGTGTTCTATGACAGCAAACCAACACTGCGTTACCGCCAGCACGACAAAAATTTATTTGGCGCAAATATCTCTTGGTCCGCGCGTTTTAAGCGTAGTCATATGCTATGGCAAGGTTATTTCCGCCAATGGAATAGTAACAATATCACTGCCTTGCGCGCACTAGAGAGCAAGCTTACCCCTGAGAATCGTAAGATCCTAGAACGCTTTGCTCAAGCTCGAGAAATGCATTTGATTCCGCGCCTTTTCAATCTCAAACGCTGCAACATTCATCGTCAAACATTATTAGGTAATCTTGGTTTAGTTACCGCCGCAATTTTTAATAAACTCTAATCAGTGACACACAAAGGTATCATCCTCGCCGGAGGAGCCGGCACCCGGTTACATCCGGCCACATTGGCTATTAGCAAACAATTACTCCCGGTATTTGATAAACCCATGATTTACTACCCGCTCAGCACACTGATGCTGACAGGTATACGCGATATTCTGATCATTAGCACTCCCCAGGATACGCCACGCTTCCAGCAGCTTTTAGGTAGCGGCAACCAATGGGGGCTTAACCTGCAATACGCCATACAACCCCATCCGAATGGATTGGCTCAGGCATTCCTAATCGGTGAAACTTTTATTAACGGTCAACCTTCTACATTGGTGCTAGGTGACAATATTTTTTATGGTCATGATTTTCATCTTCTACTGGCTAATGCAAAAGCACGCATCAATGGCGCCACTGTATTTGCCTATCATGTACACGATCCGCAACGTTATGGTGTCATTGAATTTGATACGCTTGGTAAAGCATTATCACTGGCAGAAAAACCTAAGCAACCTAAATCCAATTATGCGGTTACCGGACTCTATTTCTATGATAATCAAGTAGTTGAGCTGACAAAATCTCTGAAACCTTCACCACGAGGGGAACTTGAAATCACTGATCTCAACCGCTTATATCTGGAACAAAATCAACTCAACGTAGAAATTATGGGTCGCGGCTACGCCTGGCTGGATACCGGTACACATGAATCTCTACTTGAAGCCAGTCAGTTTATTGCCACCCTGGAAAATCGTCAGGGCCTTAAAGTTGCTTGTCCAGAGGAAATTGCCTTTCGTCAAGGTTGGATTGATGCCGAACAGTTACAAGCGTTGGCCTATCCACTCGCCAAGAATGGCTACGGTCAATATCTGCTAAAAATTCTCAAGGAAAATGTTTTTTAATGGAAACAATACCACTTGCTATTTCTGATGTTGTACTCATCAAACCGAAAGTATTTAGTGATGCCCGTGGTTTCTTTTTTGAAAGTTTCAACCAGGCAAGATTCGAGGAAGCAATTGGACAGCCTATCCAGTTTGTTCAAGACAACCATAGCCGCAGCATAAAACATGTCTTACGTGGATTGCATTACCAGATACAACAACCACAGGGAAAGCTCGTCCGCGTCATACAAGGAGAAGTTTTTGACGTAGCGGTTGATCTTAGAAAAAGCAGCAAAACCTTTGGAAAATGGGTAAGTGAAATTCTCTCAGCTGAAAACAAACATCAACTCTGGATCCCGGAAGGATTTGCACACGGTTTTATAGTCTTAAGTGAAACTGCCGAATTCCTTTACAAAACTACAAGTTACTATACCCCAGTCCATGAACGGTGTATCGTCTGGAATGATCCAACCCTCCAGATCAAATGGCCAGCAGATATTCAACCTATCCTTTCCGCTAAGGATGCACAAGGTATAGCTTTCCCCCAAGCCGAGGTATTTGCCTAATGCGCCATTTTTCAGCGACACCAATAGAAATGTTCGCCAGCCTGTGGCGCAATCGCAACCTGATTCATGTTTCAGCCAAACGAGAAGTACTAGAACGCTATCGTGGCTCTGTTTTAGGATTGTTATGGTCCTTTTTCCACCCGATTTTTATGCTAACCGTATACACTTTCGTATTTAGTGTCGTATTTAAAGCACGCTGGAATATCGGAAGTGAATCTAAAACTGAGTTTGCCCTGGTATTATTTGCCGGCCTGATCGTATTCAATTTATTTGCCGAGTGCATCAACCGTGCGCCTGGATTAATACTTTCCAATGTCAACTATGTCAAGAAAGTAGTTTTTCCATTAGAAATTCTGCCATTCGTTGCATTACTCTCTGCTCTGTATCATGCTCTTATCAGCTTAATTGTTTGGCTCGTAGCTTACCTGGTCCTATTTGGATTACCTCATGCCACCTTATTGCTGTTACCACTAATTATCTTGCCATTTTGTCTATTTATTATGGGTTTAAGCTGGGCACTAGCTTCATTAGGTGTATTTCTACGAGATGTCTCCCAATTCATTGGCGTTCTCACTACAGTATTAATGTTTTTGAGTCCTATTTTTTATCCGATTAGCGCACTCCCTGAAAACTATCAACATTTGCTGTATCTGAATCCTCTTACGCTGGTTATCGAAATGACACGCAGCGTTCTTTACTGGGGAAATATTCCCAATTTAAACCAACTAGCACTCTACTGGCTAGTTACGAGTGTAATCGCCTGGCTGGGGTTTTTCTGGTTTCAGAAAACTAGAAAGGGATTTGCTGACGTTCTGTAATTTCTGCTGCTCGGAATTGCCACTCTATTCATAAATCGCCATGATTTAAAGATTCTTGTGGTAATGCACTCAAAGTTAACTGGCTGGATGCATCAAAATCTTTCCTTATATCACTCCAACCTGAAATCGGTACGGATAGTAATCTAACAAAGCTATATGGATCACGACCACAGCTACAAACTGCTGTTCTCCCATCCAGAAATGGTGGCAGATCTACTGCGTGGTTTTGTGCGAGAAGACTGGGTACAGGAGCTAGATTTCTCTACGCTGGAGAAAATTAATGGTAGTTATGTGAGTGACGACTTGAGAGAACGCCAGGATGACATCATCTGGCGTCTGCGGCGCAAACAGGGCAAGTCGGATGAATGGCTGTACGTTTACCTGCTGCTGGAGTTTCAATCTTCAGTTGACTGGTTTATGGCCGTACGCATCATGACGTACATCGGATTACTGTATCAAGATCTGATTCACAGTGAATCGATCAAAACTGGCGAACGGCTACCACCAGTATTGCCTATTGTTCTATACAATGGCGATAATCGCTGGTTAGCACCAGTCAACATCAGTGAACTAATTTATCCAGTACCGAGTGGATTGGAGCATTATCGTCCACAACTAAATTATTTACTACTGGATGAAGGTTGCTATCAGGAACATGAACTGGCCGAACTACGTAACTTGAGCGCCGCCTTGTTCCGACTAGAGAACAGCCACACGCCCGATGATGTCAAAATAGTATTACAAGCGCTGATTGACTGGTTACAATCACCGAAGCAGACATCATTACGACGAGCATTCACCATCTGGATTAGACGAGTATTCTTACCTGGTAGAATGCCAGGCGTCAGCTTCGACGAAATTCAGGACTTACAGGAGGTACATAGTATGTTGTCAGAACGTGTCAAGGAATGGACCAAAAGCTGGGAGCAACAAGGGATCGAAAAAGGGATCAAAAAAGGCATCGAACAAGGCATCGAACAAGGCATCGAACAAGGCATCGAAAAAGGTAGATTGCTAGGGTTACAGCAAGGTGAATCGGCATTTTTATTGCGGCTGCTGGAACGCAAGTTCGGCTCGCTCGACCACTCGGTTGTTACTCGCGTCAATACCGCAGATTCTCAAACACTGCAGCATTGGGGTGAGCGCATTCTAACCGCGCAAACCCTAGATGAAGTATTTAGCGACATAGAGTGACTACGGTAAGCCTCCAACGCTACCACCTATCCATATTTTTTCAATAATGCTTCGATGGCCTCTGGTGCAAGCGGCAGCAACTCATCGATCCGGCTATTAGGCCAGGCAGGGAGTTTTTCGAGGATGTCGGC
>WBZO01000881.1_pt1 | contig 54148 bp, 61 predicted proteins | sample 5204261 | NCBI WGS metagenome assembly WBZO01 (sample SAMN12412400, study PRJNA552823) | activated sludge metagenome | isolation source: activated sludge from anammox sidestream of wastewater treatment plant... | place: USA: North Carolina | collected 2017-09
CGATCTGATACCTGAGGTCAATCATCATGGCGGCAAGAATCCTCTGGTGTCGCTGTCGGTGTTCGCCGGTGTTGCACTCTTTTTTATGACGCATCAATTGCTCCACGCTACAATGGAGTAATGAATATTTTCTGAAACATTTACGGCGGTTCGGCGTATATCAATAACGTGGAGGCGCGAATGGTCTCGATGAGGGAACCTTTACTGGCAGGCATACTTAGCTTACTGATCCCTGGGATCGGCCAAATATATAACGGTAGGATATTTATCGGTATAATATGGTTACTTTTCACAGGCATCTCCTGGATCGGTTCCGTTGGCACTTTGGGCCTTGTGGTCCATGTGATCGCGGCATGGTGTGCGTACAGCTACGCAAAGGATAACCCTGTTCGGGCCTGACGTTTCTTCATACGATCCTCCTCTTTCGCCCGGCGGCGCGTGTCGCCGGGCTTTTTGTTAGCCCTCAACTCAGATAGTATTTAACGAACGTCTTTATGGTGCGTGAAGGAATTCCATTTGTGATCATCCCGTTTGCTGCCGTGATAGTATTCGCGATGCTGCATTTGTGGATACCTGCAGCAGCGTTTCTGCTTCTTACTGCATTTATGGCATATTTCTTTCGTGACCCGCGGCGATCGATCCCTGAGGGCAGCGGCCTCGTAGTATCAGCGGCGGACGGACGCGTAACAAGGATCGATAAGAGCGGCAGCGAGATCGTCATCAGCGTATTTATGTCGCCATTCGACGTTCATATAAACCGATCACCGATAGCAGGCACCATTACGTCGATCGACTACATTCGCGGAAAAAAGATGCCGGCGACGAACGACAACGCGAGCTTCGTCAATGAGCGGAACACACTCCGCATCGAAGGTGAGGGTGTAAATGTTGCCTGTACACAGATCGCGGGTATAGTTGCTCGGCGAATTGTCTGCTGGCCCGGTGCAGGCGAACATCTTGAACGCGGCCAAAAATTCGGCCTGATCAAATTCAGCTCGCGTGCCGATGTTGTGCTGCCTGCCCACGCTGATATCTGCGTGGCTGTTGGCGATAAGGTCAAGGGCGGCGAATCGATCATCGCAAAGCTCGACGGCCGCTAAGAACGAAGATTCCGCCTTTTTCTTACTAATGCAGGAAAACGAACAATTACCAGCTCATCGTGGCCTCAAAAAGGGGCTTTACGTTATTCCCACGCTGTTTACGGCGGCAAACGTGGCGATGGGATTTCTGACGGTCCTAACGTCAATTAAAGGCTTTCACGCGTCGTTCATCGATCCGGAGGCCGCTTCTCGATACTTCAATCTGGCGGCGATCGGCATCGGGCTTGCGATTTTGTTCGATACGGTTGACGGACGTGTCGCCCGGGCCACCCGAACGGCGACCGAGATCGGCGTTCAGTTCGATTCGCTTGCGGATGTGCTGACGTTCGGCATTGCACCGACCGCGCTGATGTATGCGTGGGCATTCGGCGGAATTTACGATGAAGGCAGCTTTCAGCATAAGCTTGCCGTATTTGTCCTTTTCGGCTATTTGATGTGCGGTGCTTTTCGCCTTGCACGCTTCAATTTGCAGGCGACGCGTCCGCGCGTCCTCGAAGAAGGCGCGGCGAAACTCGATAAGAAGAACTTTGTCGGGCTGCCAATACCGCCCGCAGGCGGACTTCTGGCGGCGCTCGTTCACTTCTCGCCACAACCGCTCATATCGTATGGCCTTACCACTGCTCAATATTACGGCGGAGCTTTGCTCGCGTTGATCGCCGTCCTCGGCGTACTGATGGTCAGCAAGATCCGTTATTCAAGCATGAAGACCGCCGGTGCCGCACCGCAAGGCATTCTGCTCGTCGTACTGCTCGCAGGCCTCGGGATGTTCATTTACTGGTATTCCAGATACGCTCTTCTTGCACTCGCACTTGTGTATGTCGGACACGGGCTTGTGTGGTGGCTTGTGCGTGCCGTTACCGTGAAGCGGAACGGCGGCGACCGAACGCAGTAACGATCCCCTTTGTCCGATGGCGATGCCGCGCGTTCTCGTCGTCTTCAATATCGTCCGTATAGCTCCGCGCGGATGCGATCAATATCACGAGCAACAGAATGAACATAACGGTTATGGCCGTGGTATGCAGAACAAAATCAAAAACGCTATGGACCAACACCGCAAAGATCCCGCCGATCGCACCGACGGCGGCTCCTCGTCGAAACCCATTTTTTTCCTTGAGCGCACGTCTGACGGTCTTGTATAGGGCCCAAAGAAAGAAGGCAAGTATCGCGGCACCGACGATCCCTGCGTCGGCCAATACCTGCAGATAATCGTTATGAGCCTGCTCGACGCGTTCCAGGCCGCCGCGATCGTCGAACTGTGTATAGGCTTGCGCGAACGCTCCGATCCCTGCTCCGAGCGGAAAATTTGCGTTAATTACCTTCAGCGTAGTTTTCCATATATGCAGACGGTCGGTCGTAACGTCCTTTGAAGTTGCCGTTTCTGCGATCCTCGTCAATGAAGATTCGCCGCCGATATAAATCGTGCCGGCAACAACGACCGCGACAAGCAGCACAGCAAGCACGCCCCGAACAGCAATTGCCTTGTAGCCCTTTGCACGAGTGGTCAAAAAGATCAGGAGCATAACCGCTGCTGCCATTGCAACAAGCCCGCCGCGCGAGCCGCTCATCAGCAGTGCCGTGCCGATCAGCACAATGGCGGTGATATAAAGCAGCTTCTTATCGCGTTTTACAGCACCCGAAAGGAGCATTCCGAGCGGCAGTGCGAGCGTCATTTCTGCAAACGCCGCAAAGTTATGCCTGCTGACGAAAGTGCCGAACGGTGAAGCACCGGCCCGCTCGTAAATACCATATATCTTGCCAGGACTGAGAAATGACTGAAGTATCGCGAAGAATGCGTACACAAAACCGAACACCGATATGAAGGTAACGAGCTTGCTCAGCCTTGCGGCGCTCGAAACGGATGTAAGTACGACCGAAAAGAACAGAGCAAGCGCGAGCATATGAAGCATCGTCATTTGCGTATCGAACGGCGACATCGTCAGCGTTCGGCCGACGCCGGCAACGCCTGCTGCATCATCACGCCATCCGAATGGGATCATCTGCACGAACGCGAATAATGCAGCGGCGAACAGCGGAACTTGGAGCAAATGCCGGCTGATGGTAAAGCTGCCCGTCCGGAAACTGTCCCATGCCCAGAACAGCCACATAGCGGTTACGGTCAAATAAAACAAGGCGATCGCGGGCTGATGCACGGTTCCGTAGAACATCGTAAAGACCACGACCGCCGCGCAGATCAGGAAGAAGATCGCTCTGTTTGAAAAGTTGGCTTTATCTGTTCTCATTCAATAGGCCTATTTCACTAAAACAAAGTCGTCATACCAGATGGTCCCGATGAGCGGGCAGTTCTCGCCGCAGTATGACCGCGCCGTGCGGATCGTAATGCCGTCGCAATTCTCAGGAACCGGTACTTCGAGCGTGATCTCCTGCCAATCATTCGTCCCTTGTGCAAATGCAGATGTTGCGGCAATGAGTTTGTCGTCGTTCGCATTGATCACCTCGATCTGCGGTGTGCCGCCGCTTTTCAAACCTTCGGTCCGGAGCCAGAAACGCAGCTTGTATGTGTGCTTCGGCTCCACGACAACGGTCTGAAACAAATTGTAGAATTCTGCTTTTGTATAACTGCGAAAATTGAGCCGCATGCTCTTACTGCCCGAATACTTTACCGATTGATCTTGACTGATATCGACCTTGCCGTCCGAACGTACGACCTTCCAATCAAAGAGCGTTTCGTTCGGCGGCCTGATCTGCCCTTCAAAGCCGCCGTTCGTAACGGCCTCGGGTCTGGCATCGGGATCAAAGTTCGACTGGTTAGCAAAAGCGAGCGATTGGGCGAAGAACCGTTTGTCATAAAGCCCTTGAGCCATCACACGCGTGAGCTGAGGGTACTCTGCCTTTTGTTCATCGGTCAGCGAACTCCAAACGCGAAGAGCATCCGCTGCCTGGCCTCTCGCCGCATAGAACATCGCAAGATCGGCAAAAACACCCGGATCATTGGCGACAACCGCCTCCAGCTTTGCGGGGTCTTTCTCAAAATAATCCCACGCCAGCGAGAAAACCTGCTCGCGGTAGATATGGTTCTGCAGGGTCGCATATCGAAACTCATTAAATGCCTCGTCCGGCCTGTTTGTGCGAAGGTAAAAGTTGCCCAATTGCCAGCTCGTATAAATGCTTGACGGAGCAAGCAGCTTCGCGTGTTTTAGCGCGGCCTCAGCATCATCCGTGTCGCCGGATTGCTCATAGGCACGTCCGAGTTCGACCCACCATCGAAAATCGTACGGAGCAAGCCGAACCGTCTCCTTCATCAGCTCAACAACGCTGTCCGAACGAACGAGACGAAAGTCCGTCTTTGCAACCAAAGCCTTTAACCACGAGGCTTGCGGATCATAGGGCGACAGCCACTGTGCCAGTGCGGAAATTTGATCGGCGTTCTCATCCGAAGGATCGGTGAGATCGGCGAACATATTGCCTATCTGGATACGCACGGCGGAAAAGGCAAAGATAAGCACCATTAACACGGCGGCTGCCACAAATGCCTTTGCGAACCTTCCGTCGAGCCTTACGACCATGAGGTCATTGTTCATACGCCTTGCCCTTCAAAGAATTCTGCGATGCGGCCGCACACGAACTCTATCTGTTCGGATCTCAATTCGGGATAAATCGGCAATGCAAGCGTCTCGCAGGCCGCCTCTTCAGCAATAGGAAGGTCACCCTTCGTATAGCCGAGATACGCAAAACACTCCTGCAAATGCAGCGGCAGCGGATAATAGATGTCGGTTCCAATGCCATTCTCGGTCAAGAACGCCCTGAGTTCGTCGCGCTTCTTAGGTACGCGTATCACGAACTGATTGTATATGTGAAACGCTCCGGGCCGCTCGATGGGTGCCGTTAAGTAATCGCCAAGCCCGCGGTTCGTGAACCAATGCCGATACGCTTCCGCATTGGCACGGCGTTTTTCTGTCCACGGATCGAGATGCGGCAGTTTGACGCGAAGGACCGCTCCCTGGAAGCCGTCAAGCCGCGAATTAAGCCCCACATATTTATGATAATAACGCTCCTCAGAACCATGCACTCGAAGCGCCCGCAGCTTTGCGGCCAAAGTTTCGTCATTCGTGGTCAACATCCCGCCGTCGCCCATACCGCCGAGATTTTTCGAAGGATAGTAGCTGAAACAGCCGATCGCACCCATCGAACCGGCCTGCCGCTCACGGTCTTTGGCACCGAGAGCCTGTGCCGCGTCCTCAATAACGCGAATTCCGTGCTTTGCCGCAATGGCATTGATCGCATCCATATCGGCGCATTGTCCGTAGAGATGCACCGGTTCGATAGCTTTGGTTCGCGAAGTGATCTTCGCTTCGATCCGTGCCGGGTCTATATTGAAGTATTCCGGCTCGATATCCGCAAAAACCGGCGTTGCCCCAAGCCTGGATATCGAACTTACGGTTGCGAAAAAGCTGTAAGGCGTCGTAATGACCTCATCGCCGGGCCCTATACCCAGAGCCATCAGAGCCAGCAGTATCGCATCGCTTCCAGAGGCACAACCTATTGCGTGCGTTACGCCGCAGTAACGAGCCGTTTCATTCTCTAGTTCTGCGACCTCACTTCCAAGGATGAAAGCGTTCGTGTCGAGCACGCGAGCAAGCGCCGCTTCGATCTCGCTGCGCAGTGATTCATTCTGTTCCTTAATATCAAGTAATGGGACCTGCATCGTTCCGTTCTGAGATATCTTACTCAAAGAGACATCGATTTGCATTCGACGTTCCTTTTTTTTAGCCTGAAGTCGTGATCGCTGACCTGAAAAAACGTTCTGCCGAGATACTTCGCAGGCTCAAGAAGGAATATCCCGATGCCCACTGCGCACTCGATCACACTTCACCTTTCGAACTTCTGATCGCGACCATTCTGTCAGCCCAATGCACCGACGCCCGCGTCAACATCGTTACTGCCGAACTGTTTCGAAAGTATAGACGGCCGCAGGATTACATTGATGTAACGCAGGAAGAACTCGAAAAGGATATCCACTCGACGGGCTTCTTCCGCAACAAAGCGAAGAACATCCGCGCGGCGTGCAAGCGGCTGATAGATGAATATAACGGCGAGGTCCCGCAGACGATGGACGAACTGTTGACGCTGGCAGGCGTGGCCAGAAAGACCGCAAATGTCGTTCTTGGCAATGCGTTCGGCATAGCGGCGGGCGTGGTCGTTGATACACACGTTTCGCGCGTTTCTCAACGCCTCGGATTTACTGCTGCAAGATCGCCTGAAGCGATCGAGCGCGACCTTGCGGCTCTGATCCCAAAGAAAGATTGGATCATGCTGCCTCACCGGCTTATATTCCACGGGCGAAAGATATGCGTCGCACGGAAACCAAAATGCAGTGAATGCGTACTTGCAGATCAATGCCCGAGCCGCGGCTTATTCAGCTGACCCCGCATTTTACAAGACCTTCTTCGCTCCATTCTATTGACCGTTCGATCTGCTGTATGGTACCTTCGGCTTGAGCCTGAGACGGCTGAGCCGTTTATTCGTCGGGGAGTTCTCAGTGCTGTTTTGTGATACGGGCAAGAGGTTCCCATGGCCGATCATTCAAGTAAAGTAGTAGCTGATCTTATTGAATCGATCTACGAATACTCGCTGAGCGACGACGCGTCAGGCGGTTGGGATCATATTTACAACAGCCTCGCTTCTCTTGTAGGCTCCGGCGCCGGAGGAATGGTGATACATCCCGGCGGCGGAGCAAATATGAAGTTCATTACAAATTCGGTCGATCTTTTTTCGCTGAAAGAATATCTCGACTATTACCAGCATGTAAGCCCCGTACGGCCATTACTCGCAAAAACACCTAACGGTGGTACGTTCTCGCGCAGAAGATCCTTGAGCGACGGTGATTTTGAGGCCACCGAGTACTATCAGGACTATGCTCGGAAATATTCCGTCTTTGAGATCGAGTATCACAAACTGAGTCGTTACAAAGGGGTTACGGGCGCGATCGGATTCACTCTTCCGAAGCACCGGCCCGAATTCTCACGCCAGAACAGGAAGCTTATTGACCATGTGATACCGCATCTCCGCCGCGCTCTCGGCAACTATTTGAAGATCACGCGCCTTCGCACTGAGAACAGTGCGCTTTCCGCAATTATCGGCTCACAGCCCGATGCGATCCTTGTTCTCGACAGGCGGCTTCAGATCGTATTTGCCAATGACGCTGCTGAGAATTTGCTTCGCTCGGCAAAAGGTATCGAGCGCGTGGACGGAGCACTGTTCATTCGCCGCCCCAATGCCCGAAAGGCATTCGCCTCACTGGCAAAGCAGATCTTCGAACCGCTTCTGCCCGCTAATTCGGACATCGATCTGCGCATAGCTCTGAGCGCACCCGACGAGCCGGATCAGATGTATCTCTCGGTAACAGTGGCCAACAATGCGGTCGTTGATCAAGCGCCTGCCGACAGATATCTTATAGTGATGGCTACGCAGTCGCAGCCTTTGGCCGGCGTAATGGCCGTCGCAGGCAAATATTTGCTGACGCCGTGTGAAACACAAGTCGCTAAACTGCTCGCAAAGGGCCATACGCTCAAGGAGATATGCGAGGCGATGAAGATCAAACACAACACCGGTCGCACGCACCTTAAACACATCTTTGCTAAAACAGGCGTCAGACGGCAGCACGAACTTGTGAAGCTTGTCCTGAGTTGAACCTTGGCGCGGCACTCACAGCTTGCCTTCTCAAAAAAGATCACGGCGTAGTGTTGATCGGATAAACACTACGCCGCAGTTGGCTTAAGCCACATAAACAGGCCTTCTATCTGTTCGGTGCTGTCGGGAGCGGCGGCATTTCGCCGGCCTTGAATCGCGGAAGCATCTCATCACGCATCGCCAGCGTATAGACTGCCGCAGCAAATATTATTGCCGATGCTTTCACGTCCGGCTCGATGATGCGTTCGTAGGTATCCACGTTGGTATGCCACGTAAGGTTGAAGTACTCGATAGGATCCTGATTACCGCCGATACCGGGCAGGCCTGCGGCATTGAACGAAGTGCTGTCCGTTCCGCCAAGGGCACGGCTGTTCGTGGCCGTAGCTCCCGCAAAGCCAAGATCTTCAAAGGGCTTCATTGCGTCGTTAAGCACCTTCGCCGCTTCCGGCGGGCCGAAAACGCTGAACGCTCGAACACGGCCCGTTCCGCTGTCGATATTGAAGTAGCCGTTGAACTTCGAGAACTCCGGCTTCGGATCTTCCGCAGTACCGAAATGCTGCTTCACATACGCTTGTGAACCGAGCAAGCCCTGTTCTTCGCCGCCCCAGCATGCAACGCGGATCGTGCGCCGCGGTTTAACACCGATCGCTTTTAAGATACGCGCGGCCTCCATCATGGTCGCGCATCCGATCGCATTGTCGGTAGCGCCCGTTGCCGAATGCCACGAATCAAGGTGTCCGCCGAGCATTACGACCTCATCTTTCTTGTCGGAGCCTTTGATCTCACCGATCAAGTTGTAGCTCGTAACGCCCGAAGGAATGATGCGGCTTTGGAGGTTGAATTCAAGCGTAACAGGCGTACCGTCCTGCAGGATGCGGTAGATTCGGCCAAAATCCTCATTTCGCATTACAACTGTCGGAACGGCCTTTGTGATATCGAATGTCCGATTGTTGAATGCACGGACAGCACCGCGGTCAAGCTGCGATTCATTTATACGTACCTTTACATCGTTATCGATCAGGAACTTTTCCAACTGTTCGGAGACCTGTAAACCGGTCAGCGCTCCGGGCCGCGGCTTCGGCATCGGGCCCATCGGTCCTCTGAACATCGACGGTCCGCATTCGCCCGGTTTCTTTGTCGGATCCATGCGGCATTTAAGCTGTTCCATGGGAATATGCTTTGGCATTGCGTCCAATGATTGATCGATGAATGTCGGTTTGCCGACGATAACGATCTTGCCGCTCACCTTATCTTTCATGCTGTCAAGGTATGCCGTCAGCTCTTCCTGCGTAGGATTTTGCCTGACCCGCTCGTTCTCAGCTGACGGGAACGTCGGTATGACAAGGCTGACAACATCGGAAACAACCGTTCCTTTTGTAGAAGGCGTCCACGCAAGCACCTCGTAGGTAAGCGTATCTTGCTGCGGCTTGAGCATAAGGCCTGTGTTGCGTACATTTGCCCAGCCAACGTGGCCGAATTCCCAAGGTTCGAGGCCGGTGTAATCAAAGCCCCACGAACGCATTTCGCGGGCACCCCAGCGTGCGGCATCGACGAAATTGTCGCTGCCGGTCAGCCGCGGGCCGTAAATGTCAGTAAAATAATGCATTACGTGCATTATTTTCGAATTTTCCATGCCCTCTTTTCTGATGGCCGCAAAGACCTCGCTTTGGTTCGAGTTCTGAGCAAGCAGCGTCATCGGGAGAACGAGTGTTTGTATCGCGAACAGAACTACTATCGCGCGAACGGTCCTAGATATTTTCTTCATTAATTGCTCCTCGTAACTGCACGCAGTTCACAAAATCCTAATTAGTGTCGTAACCGGAGTTGGTTGGTAGTTATACAATACCACCGGTCAAAAGGTTTCAATAGCACAGCATCATTTTACAAATAATACGGCAAAGGGCACTTTATGCGGGCGTCCGAAACCAGAACGCCCGCTGCATCACGGCAACGGGCGTATCAAAAAGAATTGTTTCCTGCGGCTATTTTGAAGTGTCGTAGATCTCGAGGCGTGTCGGCGACGCGAATGCGACGGTCCTGCCCTGCATATTCATCAAATTAACATTTATCCAGCGGCCATTGCCGCCCGCTTGACGGATCCGATTCAGAAGGTCTTCCTGCTTCTCCTTCGTCATCGTCTCCCAACCCGGCTGAAGCACGCCATAGAACGTCTCGCTGCTGATCTTTGCTACGCGCAGATCGTTGCGGAACGGTGATGATTGCAGGTCGTATCGCTCGACAGATTCACTCGACGGAGGTTCGGGCAGAAGAAAATTCGCCCAAACATAAACTCCGACGGAGCCGATGACCAACACGAGGCCGATAACGATCAGCCACTTGTTGACAGCCAAGTTGCTGATCACACCGCCGATACGCGACGGTGCTTTCTTCTTTGCCGGAAAGGCCCTTTGCTCAAGAACCGGCTCAGAGCCCTCTTCCGCCGTTGCTTCCGCGAGGAGAAATTCCGGCTCGTCCGCATCAGGCTCTTCGTCCGTACTTTCACGCGTACGAAGCAGGTCAGCAAGTTCCAACGATCTCCCTGCGGCTTCTGACACTACTTGATTATCGATGAACGAATATCTTTCGTGAACGCTGTCCGCATCGGCGCGTTCGCGCTCACGGTCGATCAGTTCGACATATACGTTACCTATTCGGATATTGCATTCAATAGCCGCAGCAGCAACCTCAGGAGCGTAAAACAGCTCTGCGATGCTTTCCTTAAAGAGCCTCAAACGTCCGAAAAAGTCGCTCTTGATAAGGTCGTCAAATGAGATCGCCTTTTCAGCCTCTTCTGTCAGCTCTGCAAAGCTTAGGACAGTAAGCTCAATGCTCATCTCGGCGTCCTGATCATTATAAAGCGACACGCTCGCCCAGTCCGCATATAGGTTCCGAATGTGGCCCGCCATTTCATCGCGGGCGAAGAGCTGCTTCCTGGTTTGATCGGACAATGGGCGCGAGAAGAGCCGGGTTATGATAAAATCGAACTTCCCGCGCGTAGGTTCGGAATACGGAAGATTGCGGTAAAAGCGGGCGAGCGACAGCATCGCCTGCGAACTCAGCATCGGGCGGCAGTTCTCGCAGTAGCGGCGAAGGTCTGCGACGGTGATGCTCCTGTCACGGGCGGCCAATGTACTGCACCAGCCTGCCGTTTCCTCCGTAATAACGCGTTCAGCATCAGTGCGGGTCTCGTCTGAAACCTCGGCATCCTCCAGCAGAAATACGGCGAGCGCCTTTTTCACCTCAAGATCATCGTAGTTCCGCGGGATCTTCTTTAAATATTCGCGTTCGACGGCCGACAGGATATGCTCGACCATCTGAAGGCTCGAAACCTCGGCCGCAGCACGCTTCTTATAATATTCCCGCTCCGACGATGGTTGTCCGGCGGCTTCATTGCTAACGCCGGTTGCCGGTTGCGGTCCCTGCCCATGCTCTTCGACTATTTGCGTTCCTTCTGGCTCAACATCGCCCGAGGCACTGTACGCGGCCTCGGCAGGTTCGACCCGAGCATTATCGGCAGACGGCACCGCGTCATCTGCAGCGATCTCTGCCGCACCGCTGCGATCAATGTCGATAACCGTGTCTTCAAGAAGATTTTCTTGCTTCAATTCGATGACAAGGTCTTCGAATAAATTCATTTTTTCACCTTTCGAGATGCGCGAAGTCGGGAATTTCGGAGGGTGGGAGTCAGGATCTTCTAACCGTTTAAGGCAATATTTGCCGAATGTCGCCTGCCTGGCTTATTTCGTATTTATAGATCACGCCTTCACCGGTCACATTGCGGGTAGCAGTGATCGTATAGCCGTTTCGAAGGTCGGCATCAGTTGGATTAGCCGGTGCCATATCGTATGTGAACTTTCCATGCACGATAGAGCTTCCGGAAACCGAGCCGAGACTCTGCGAAAGCACATCATTTATCTCGTTGAGCCTGCCAAAGCGATTGTTCTGTGTATAAAAACTCATCTGCGTGGATGCGATGGTTCGCATCGATGCAAAGGTATTACCGTTCTCAGCAGCACGAATACCCTTCTGCAGGGCCGGCACCGCGACAGCAGCGATGATCCCGATAATGACCACAACGATAAGAAGTTCGATCAGTGAGAATCCGGATTCTTGTCTTAGAGATCTCATAATTGCCCTCCAAACGTGATGGTTTATCCAAGCGAGTGACAAATATCGGCACATTTCTTTGACAATTGGCGGCAGTTCACCGACATATTTATGCCGGAGATCGGTACTTTCAGCCTATTCGCTCGCCGTTTTGTCAAAAACCTCATATCCCGTCCTGAACCGATTGCAACCTGTATGCCACAAAAAAGGCTGTCATCGAGTAAAAATAACGCCTTTTCGGTCAAATGTGCCGCTGCCGCGAAAAATGGTTGTCTTTTTTCGAAAACCCTCTTTTATTTTCTATTTGATTTTATTAAACTTATCATTTTTGCCGGTTTGACGTAATGCCGGCATATTCGCACTCGAGGATACGCCATTGACAGCGATCATTGAACAAACAACTGAGACGTACGGCATCGCCAATTGGGGAGCCGATTACTTCAGCGTCAACAAAAAAGGCAACCTCATTGTCCGTTTGCCTGAGAACGAGGCTCTTACCGCCGACATCAAAGAAATAATCGATGATCTGCGAAAGCGCGGCATCAACACACCTGTCCTGCTTCGGTTCCCCCAACTGATATTCGGCCAGATCCGCAAGCTACAAACGGCTTTCAAAAAGTCGATCCGCGAATTTGAATATGCAGGCGGCCACCTGTGTGTTTTCCCGATGAAGGTCAATCAGAACCGCGCTGTCATCGAGGAGTACCTGCGCGAGGGTTCGCGTTACAACTTTGGCCTCGAAGCCGGCTCAAAGGCGGAGCTTTACGCCGCATTGGGGCTTGAACAGGCAAAGGACAGCCTGCTGGTACTCAATGGCTTTAAGGACCGCGACTTCATCAAATTGGCGTTTGCCGGTGCAGCTGCGGGCAAGAATGTTGTCATTGTCATCGAAAAACTCAGCGAGCTTGATCATACGCTGTCGCTTGCCGGTGAGGCTCTCAAGCAAAATCCCGATATAAAGATCCCGATGATCGGTGTGCGCGTTAAACTGTATTCGAAAGGCTCGGGCAAATGGGAAAAAAGCGGCGGCGAAGCGGCAAAATTCGGCCTTACTACGACCGAGATACTCGAGGTCATCAGACGTCTCCAGGATGCCGGCCGAACCGATATGCTCCGGCTTCTGCATTTCCACATAGGTTCGCAGCTTACCGACATCAAACGCATCAAAAATGCGATGAAAGAAGCGGCCCGAACCTACTCGAAGATCCGGAAGATGCAGATCCCTATCGAGTATCTCGACGTAGGCGGCGGCATGGCTGTCGATTACGACGGTTCGCGCACGTCATTTGAGTCATCTGCCAATTACAACGCTCGCGAATTCGCAAACGACGTCATTTACGTCATCAAAATGATCTGCGACGACGAGAACGTGCCTCATCCGACCATTATTCAAGAGTCGGGACGTTATCTGTCGGCGTACCACGCGATACTCGTGACCAATGTTCAGGACGAGATCGAAACGGTGGTCGAGGATCTGACCGAAATGACACGTTCGGCGGATGATCCGGAGGTAGTCCGCGAATTCTACGACCTTCGCGAAACGATAAATGCCAAGAACTATCGTGAGTATTATCACGACGCCCTTGAACATCGCGAGGAGCTTTTCACGATGTTCAACCTCGGGCTGATCTCGCTCGAAGCCAAAGGAAAAGGTGAGGTCCTCTTTTGGGACATCTGCGAAAAGGCCGATCAGTTCGCTCAGTTAAAGAAATACGTCTCTGAAGAATTCGGCGATCTTCGGCGGTTGATGTGCAGCAAATACCTGGCAAATTTCTCGGTATTTCGCTCAATGCCGGATAATTGGGCACTCGAACAATTGTTTCCGATCATCCCGATACATAAACTCAACAAAAAACCGACGGAATATGCTACGCTTTGTGATATAACGTGCGATTCGGACGGCATCGTGGATAAATTCGTCGATCTGCATGACGTCAAGAACGTGCTGGAACTGCACAAATTGGTCAAGGGCGAGCCGTATTACCTTGCCATGATGCTCGTAGGTGCATACCAAGAAGTGATGGGCAATAACCACAATCTCTTCGGTACACCGAACGAGGCACACATTTTTATCGGCGAAGATGGCTACATCATCAAAAAGGTCATCGCCGGTGCGACGCTTGGCGAATCGCTGGCAACTGCGCGATACGAAGCGGGGCAACTGCACGATTCATTCAGACGCGCGGTACTGCAAAGGGTAAAAGAGGGTGAACTGTCGCCGACCGAAGGGACGCGACTTATAGAATTTTATGAAGAGCAGGTGCAAAGTTACACCTATCTTACGCCTAACGGCACGAACGAAAATTAGAAAATGACCTGATCTTCATTATCGGAGATCGATCGGTAATAACATTATGGTAGCTCAAAAGAAAGCAAGATCATCGAAGTTCCTTACGGTTCCGACACGCCCGGTGCCGATTGACCGCGACCGGTCGGTCGCAGGCCTGCTTGAAAAGATGGAAGGCGCCGGCTTCGGTGCCAAGCAGCTCGCTGAGGCACATCGGATCTGGCTGGATATGCTTGATGATAACTCGACCATTTATCTCTGTGCGTCAGGCAATATCATCACATCGGGGATGCGCAGGCTGCTGGCCTATGTGATCAAGAATCGTTTTGTTGATGTCATAGTGGTCAGCGGTGCGGTACTTTACAACGATATTCACGAAATTCTGGGCCGCAACCATTTTCAGGGGCATCCGATCATGTCCGATGAGGATCTCGAAGCCAATGATGTTATGCGTATCGGCGACATTCTCGCCAATCGTGAAGAATACCAAGAAGCGGACGAATGGATCGGCAGCGTGGTCAATCAGCTTGACCTTACACACACCTACTCCATCCGCGAGTTCCTCCATCTTATGGGCCGCGAACTCTCTGAGATCGCCCATGAGGACGGTCTTTTGACCTCATCATACAAGGCACGAATCCCCGTCTTTTGCCCTGACCTTCCCGGCAGTCAAATGGCGATCGGGCTTGCCCGCATCAAGTTCGAAAAGAAGATCAATATTTCGTTCGACCTGACGCAAGATACACTTGAGATGATGCAGATAGCCCAGAAAACGCGTAACAGCGGCATCATCACGCTCGGCAGCACCGGCAGCCAAAGTATGGTCAATGTTGCCGAGATATCGTCTTACATCACGCGAACCAATGTCCGCGGACACAAGTATGCGATATCGATCTCGACGGATTCGGCTCCGCTTGATATGCGCACACCCTCTTACGGCGGAAACCATACGTCTCAGTTCGGCAAACTAGGCAAAGGGGCGACCACTGCATACGTGCCGTGCGATCCGTCTATCGCGCTTCCGATGATAATCACGGCACTCTCACAAACTGCCGCAAAGTTCATGAAAGGCCGTAAACGCCCCAATTTCAGCTTTGGCGGACGCGAACTGGTAATCGACGTACCGTAATCGATGAGCGAATCCGCACATCTGCCGATGAATTTTGGCGGTATCGAGGACGCGAGGTACTCCGGCTTTGATACCGCTGAGGTTTTGATATTCCCTGTTTCATACGAAGGTACTGTTTCATACGGCACGGGAACGGGTGCCGGTGCCATGGCGATCGTTGAGGCCTCGCGCAATATGGAACTGTACGAGGAAGAGACCGATACCGAAACCTACAAGATCGGCATCCACACTCTGCCCGAATTCGGCTCACGTCCGACGCCCGAACAAATGATGGGCGATCTTTACGAAGAAACACGAAAGCTCCTCGAAGCTGATAAATTCCTATGCATGATCGGCGGCGAGCACTCAGTCTCTGCTCCGGTCATCAAAGCGCACAATGAGAAATTTGCCGGCCTGAGCGTACTGCAGATCGATGCTCATACCGACCTTCGCGACCAATATGACGGCACAGAATTGTCACACGCCTCGATTATGGCACGCGTCGTAAAGGATCTCAGGATACCGTCAGTCCAGGTCGGGATACGCTCGGTATCGGCTGAAGAAGCTCGCGCACTGAAAGACGGGCTGCCGACGAAGATCTTTTGGGCCAGAGACATTGCGGGACGCACAGATTGGATCGATGACGCGATCGACTCGCTCACCAATGACGTTTATTTGACGATCGATATTGACGGCCTCGATCCGAGTATCATGCCCACGACAGGCACTCCCGAACCGGGCGGTCTCGGGTGGTATGAAACATTGACCCTGATCCGCAAACTTGCCGAGAGAAAACGCATCGTCGGTATGGACCTCGTCGAATACTCCTACGTGCCGGGCCTCGATCATACCGCATTCCTTTGCTCGAAGCTGATCTATAAGTCGCTTGCTTATATCTTCGGCAAAGAGCTCCCGAAGGTTTATGCCTCATCGTGATCTTTTACCGAACCTCTGCCCTTTCGGTTTCGTACTTAACGATTTGGCCTTGGGATATTAATTGGCCTGATTGGAGCGTTCTGATGCAAAGAAATTGGATTTTAGCACTCATTCTTTTTGTTGCTGTTGCAGCAGTTTCATCGTGTAAATACAGCCTCTCGGCTGCCGAGCCGCCGGCTCAGCCTGCAGCGCCGCAGGCTCCAGTTGTTGTTGACGGGGTCCGGACGTCATACGCCGATGTCGTGGAGAAAACCTCTGCCGCCGTAGTGCGTATAGAAGCCGAACATAAGGAAAAAGGCACTCAAGGCAGCCCCATGGGTCCGTTCGGCGATGATCTTTTCCGCCAGTTCCCTCAGCTCGCTCCGCAACAGCGTCCGCAGATCGAACGCGGCCTCGGTTCAGGCGTTATCGTCAGTGCTGACGGCACGATCCTGACCAACAACCACGTTGTCGAAGGCTCTGAGAAGATAACGGTACTTACGAGTGATAATCACTCATTTGATGCCAAAGTTATCGGCACGGATCCGCCAAGCGACCTTGCCGTCCTAAAGATCGACGCAAAAGATCTCCCGTTCCTGACCCTCGGCAATTCGGATAACGTCCGCGTCGGCGATATCGTACTTGCCATCGGCAATCCTCTTGGGATCGGCCAAACCGTTACCGCCGGTATCATTTCGGCAAAAGGACGCCGCACCGGCCTGAGCGACGGCAGTTTTGAGGACTTTCTGCAAACCGATGCGCCGATCAATCGCGGTAATTCCGGCGGAGCCCTTGTCAATCTAAACAGCGAACTTATCGGCATAAACTCGCAGATCCTGTCGCCGGGCGGCGCTCAGGGCGGGAATATCGGAATCGGGTTCGCGATCCCGTCCAATATGGCCAAGTCGGTCATGGAGCAGCTACTGAAAGACGGCAAGGTTCGCCGCGGAATGCTCGGCATCAATATCCAGAATATTACGGATGACATGGTGCAGGCACTCGACCTAAAGGATCGCGCGGGCGTCCTGGTAAGCGGAGTTAAGCCGGGCAGTGCTGCCGAAAAGGCCGGATTAAAGCCAAGGGATGTCATCGTTGCGATAAACGGCGAAAAGATCGAGGACAGTAACGTCCTCCGCAATAAGGTCGCGGGATCGCTGCCCGGCTCGACCATAACACTGACAGTGCTGCGTGACGGCAAGGAAACGGACCTTTCGGCCACGCTTGATGAATTCGATACAAAGGCTGCGAACACTCAGCAGCAGAATGATCAGAACGGTCCGAACAGCGGCGGCCAAGGAGGCAAGCTCGGCGTCGAGCTTCAGCCCGTAACGCCGCAGATCGCCAAGCAGCTCGGTCTCGACAATACGCAGGGCGTTGTCGTGACACAGGTCGATCCGACCGGGCCCGCAGCCGAGAGCAACATAATGCGGGGCGATGTGATCCTCGAGATCAATAAGAAAGCCGTTAATTCCGTCGAGGACGTCCGCTCGGCTATCGAAGGCTCGGGCGGCAAACCGATCGTTCTTTTGATCGCGCGGCAAGGCCAGACATTCTTTGTAACGGTTCGTTTAGATCAATAGCCGGAATACGGCAATTGAATAAAGCCGGAGCCTTCAAATGGGGCTTCGGCTTTTGTTTTTGGCGTCCGGTGTGGTAAAACTTCGCTATGTTCGGCAAACTCTACATCATCCTTTTGGCATTGGCCGCGATCATTTCGTCATTCTTCACCTATTACGCGTGGAGCTGGCTCCAGAGTATCGGTGCCCCGGCTGCCGCGTCAGAGGGATTTGCTTATCACGCGGAACTTGCGGTCGGCTTCCTGTGGGCCGCCGTTGTCATTCTCCTTGCTGCGGGAAATGCTGTCCTTTGGCGGTCGGGACGGTCTTGGGCAGTTTGGCTCTCGCTTGCATATTTTATTATCGCATTCGGAGCCCTTTCTTTCTGGCTGGCACCTGCCTACTCACAGTTCCTTTCAGACCATAACGTCACATCGGCATCGTCAATAACAGGCCCGCTATTTGGTGTTATTCTGATCATTCTAATGGCGATAGTGGTTTTCTTTGAACAGTTTATCGTCGTGAGGCTTCGAGCAAAAACACACGGGATCGTCAGCGGAGACGACAACGCCGCCGAAACGGATAAACCCCAAGACGAGGCATTGGAAGAATAGGTTACCAGCCCTGCTTCCGATCAGGCATCGGCATGCTATCCTTTTGCCTGAAAACGCGGCGGAACATTGTCAAGCTCCTTTTTCATCGCCGCCAAGAGCTCCTGATGTTCGGCTTCGGACAGGATCTTTGCCGGCAAAGGATATATCTCCGTTTCCTCGACCGCATTGTGTTCTTTCAACAGGTCCGCTATCAGGAACAGGCGTTCCGCCGTACCGTCGGGGACAGTTCGTCCGTCCTCGAACATCATCTCGCGAAGCCCTTTCATGATCTTCGCGATCTCGCGCATTAAGATGTCGTGGTCGTGCCGGAGACGTTCGATCAATTTTGCGATCGGCCCGTCAGCGGCCTCTTCCTTTTCTTTCCGCGAGACGGCGGGAAATAGATGCACATGCTCCGCCCTTATGTGCATCGCAAGACGCGCCCAGAACCAATCTACCGCGACAAACAGCTCATCCGGATCGCCTCCGTCAGCATGAGAACGCGCCTCGATCAAGAGACGATCCAGATCACCGTGGTCGGCTTGCAAAAGGTCGTTATTCATTGGCACTAAACCGCAACAGTGCCCGCAACGGTATTCCGCTTTCTTAAAAAGGAGTAATAGTTCACCACAAAGCAGCCAATTGCGAAGATCGAAAGCAGAATAAACCCTATTTCATAGCTCTCCATAATGTCCTTTATCAGGCCAAGCTCGATCGGCGGAAAAAAGCCTCCAAGCCCGCCGAAAGCTCCGACAAGCCCTGTAACGGTTCCCGTCTCTTTCGGAAAATACTCAGGCACGAGTTTGAATACAGCGCCGTTGCCGAGGCCCAGGGCCGCGGCGATACCGAGTGCGCCTACCGTAAAAAACGCGATCGAGATGATACTCAAAAAGATAGCAAGTATTGCTATTGCAGCAAATACCGGAAGCAGGACTCTCGCACCGCCGAATTTATCAGCAAGTATGCCGCCTAAGGGCCGCATCAAGGTTGCAAGAATAATAAAGCCCGCGGTACGTGCGCCTGCGTCTGCCGGTTCGAGGTGGAACAGCTCACGCAGAAATGTCGGCATATAAAGAGCTAAAGCGACAAATCCGCCGAATGTAAGAAAATAGAATAAAGATAAGATCCACGCGACCTTCGAGGTCCGCAGCGGAGCCAATGCCTCTACTAACGATCTCGGCCGTGCCGAACTTTTATCATTCTCGGCGGTAAAGAAAAAAACAGCGGCCCAAAGCACTGCAAGAGCGGCGAAGATAAAGAAAACAAGCCGCCAGTTCCCAAAATACGCAGCAACGACCGGTGCAAAGAAAACCGCAACTGATTGCCCTATGTTGCCCATACCGTAAACTCCCAAAGCAGCACCTTGCTTTTCAGGGCTGAACCAGCGGGCAGTAAAGCCTACGCCGACCGGAAATGTAGTCCCGGCAAGCCCCAAAAACAGCCCGAAGAAAAGCAGTTGCGAGTAGCTCGTCGAAAGTCCGATCGCGATCGTCGGCAAGGCTGAGAATAACAATAGAGCAGAAAAGACATTGCGGCCGCCGAACCGGTCAGCAAGCATTCCGGTAGCAAATCTGCCGACCGAACCTAACAGCACCGGAACAGCGATCATTATGCTCTTCTCAGTATCCGTCAGTGAATAATGTTCTTTGAAAAATGGTGCCAGGGCTGCGAGCAATCCCCAAACTGCAAAGGAAACTGCAAATCCCATCGTCGAAAGGAATAGGGCCTTATTTGCGCCCTTTTTGGTCATTTCAGTCATAAACCTCGTGTGTGTTAGCCAAAATCTAATAACATTCAGAAAACCTGCAGGAGCCCTCCTCATCGAAATAGGCAAAGAGCGAAACCATATCTTTCAAACACCGTTCGTTGGCCCGAAAAACCGCTCGGCGGTTTACACGGTAGATGTCCCCAAGATCAGATCGTTCCAAAGCCGGCAAACCTGATTTTACAGCGATTTAAGGCCTAAAAGCAATTTGGTCGCAGTAACACTCCGGAGATCTCAACGAACCGAATATCGGCCTCATTCCATCGTGTCCAAGATACGTCGAATGTCATCTTCCGTCGTATCTGGATTGATGAAGCAAAAGCGGGCAACGGTCTCATAGACGCCGCCCGACCTCCATTTTGTCGGCGCGACCAAAGCAAACCCGCTGCGATGGTTCCGGTACGTCCAATTCTTATAATCATCGTGCGTCCAACCCTTGCGGCGGAACAGCACGCATGAAAGACTTGGCTCACGGCAAAGCTCCGTGAAGCTCCTTTCCGAGATCATTCGGCCGGCGATCTGTGCGAGTTCGATATCGCGCTCGATAGCCTCGGCATATCGATCCGTTCCGTGCATAGCGAGAGAGAACCAAAGCGGCAATCCGCGAACCCGCCGCGTCAGCTGTATCTGATAATCGGCCGGGTTGAAGCCCCGTACGTCCTCTTCATGAAAGATCTCGAGATACGATCCGCCCTGCGAGTGCGTCCTTCTGGCAAGCTCCGGTTCGCGATAGATCACAGCACCGCAATCATAAGGTGAAAACAGCCATTTATGAGGGTCAATGGTGATGCTGTCTGCGAGCTCGATTCCGTTAAAGAGCGGCCGCACCGAAGGTACGAGCAGCGCGCCGCCGCCGTAAGCGGCATCAACGTGATACCAAATGCCCCGCGATCTGCATACATCGCCGATCCCCTGAAGATCATCAATGATGCCCGCATTCGTTGTCCCCGCGGTAACAACTACCGCAAATACGCGCTCACGATCATCCGGCGAAAGTGCATCCAATCCCGAGACAAGTGTCGGAGCCTCGAAACGCTCTTCCGTGTCGATCAGATGCAGGTCGGCATCCATCACTTTCGCCATCGCCGCAATAGATGAATGAGCACCCGCAGATGCAACGATCAAACCTCGTTTGCCCCTTCGGGCATCATCGCCCTCACGCCACTTTTCACGGGCAGCCACAAGGGCCGAGAGGTTGGCCGACGTGCCGCCTGTCGTGAACACACCGAACGAACCTTCAGGCATTCCGGTCAGCGAGACGAGCCATCTCATCGCTTCATTTTCTGCAAAGATGCACCCGGCACCTTCGAGCCAAAATGCTCCGTGAACGCTAGCCGCTGACGTTACGAGATCGAACATCACCGCTGCTCGGGTCGGCGATGCCGGAACGAATGCAAGATGCCGCGGATGATCGATCGCAACGCTCGCCTTAAGCAGAATATCCCGAAAGATCTTGAACGCGGTCTCGCCGCCGATGCCGCTCGGTGTGATAGTATCGCCGACGAGTGTTTTCAGCTCTGTCTCAGTTTTTGGAACGCCAAGCGGCGGCTCTTTATCCGTAATGCGGCCGATCGCGAACTTCATCACATCAAGCGTGAGTTCAACGACATTTATGTCAACATTATGCATGTCCATTAGCTGCAAATGGGTGCGTCGGGGTTCGGGAACATATCTGATTCGTCCTCACCCTCACGCGTCTTGAGACAAGCGAAATCCTTCTCGACCGCAACCTTAAGCCCGGCCGTCTCGGCTTCAAGCCCGACCTCGTCCGAATTCGTCCACACGTCAGCCGCAGATTTCGGCAGCGTTACCGTGATCTTGTCGTCGTTATAATTGGCAGAAATTTCCGCCGCATCGGCAGAAACAGCTACCGAATACGTCAAAAAAGCCTTTCCCGTTCCGAATTCGACCCGCTCTTCAACGCCTCCCGCTGATGCCAGCCGATCGACTTCGCCCTGCGTCAACCTGAGTCTGATCGAGTTGCCTTTGATCCTTAGTTTCATGTGTCCAACATAACATAAATTCCGCGATGAGGTGTGACTTTGCCCGCAAATTGGTGCTAGTGTAGGAACATAGGAGATTTTTTACCGATAATGGAGAACCTCGAAACTAAAACCATTCGTGAGATCGCGATCGAGGCACCGCTTACCATTGGTGTTTTCGAAGAGCATAAGATCGACTTCTGCTGCGGCGGCGGTCTTTCCTTTAACGAGGCGTGTCAGAACGCCGGTGCCGATCCTGCGGCTGTTCTGTCTGAGCTGAAGGAAGTGATCGCAAAACCGTCAACGCCCGAGAACGATGCCATTGAAACGGCGCGGCTCGCTGAGTTGATAGATCACATCGTCTGTACTCATCACGATTTTACGAGGAGCGAATTCAAACGCTTGTCGCCGCTTGCCGAAAAGGTTGCGATCAAGCATGGCGAGAATCATCCCGAGTTAGCGCAGATACGGGATATCGTCCATACGCTCGGTAATGAGATGTTCACTCATATGCAGAAGGAGGAGATGATGCTCTTCCCCTACATCGAGAAGCTTGAGCGAGCTGCCGAAGCGAACAATATCCCGCCGATGCCTGCCTTCGGAAGTGTTTCAAACCCGATCAGAACGATGATGATGGAGCATGATCAGGCGAACGAGATGCTGCATAAGCTTCGCGAGATGTCGAAGGACTACACACTTCCCGAAGAAGCGTGCCCCAGCTATCAAGGGCTTTATGCGGGACTCGACAACATAGAAAAGGATTTCCACCGGCATGTTCATCTCGAGAATAACATTCTCTTCCCGCGAGCTGTCGAACTGGAAGATTCCTTCTATCCCGAGGACGCACAAGCCGCGTAGCCATCAACGCATCGGGCCTTTTCATATGCCGCAGCACTATGATAAGGACTTTCGGGGCAACTCGAAGGTCCTTTGTTCGTTCGGCGAACGTGCTGTGCGGAATGTCTTTGGATCGGCCGGCCGCCAAAAAGATTCGGCGAATGTCGGAGAAATTTCATTGCGGCGGAAATTAGTCGTATCATAAGCGAATAAGGTATGGACTCGGCCGCCGGTGATCTGCTTCCGGCTCATATCCGTACGCTTTTGTGTTGCCGCAAAATGCTTTACCCCGACCATTTCATCGACGATCTTAAAAACCGAGCCGATCTAGTGCAGATAATTCGGCCCTATGCTCAAGATCTTAAGAAGCGCGGTGCAAATTGGATGGCATGCTGCCCTTTTCACAGTGAGAAGACGCCGTCATTCTCGGTTAACCCTGCAAAAGGCTTCTACAAATGCTTTGGCTGCGGCAAAGGCGGCTCAGTGTTCACCTTCTTAATGGATATCGAGGGCCTTGCTTTTCCCGAAGCGGTCAAGCGTGTAGCGGAGCTTACGGGCGTTATGCTTCCGGAACCGGTCGATGACAAAGCCTTTCAAACGAGCAAGAAGAAACGCGAGGAACAGAAGGCAATAGCCGAACAAGTGATCGAGCTGAATCAGGTCGCGCTCGAGTTTTGGCAAAAAGAACTCGCCGGGCGAGGTCAAAAGGCAAAACTCGCCCGCAAATATCTTGAGGGCCGCGGCATCTCGCAGGAGGTTTGTGAGCGTTTCGCAATTGGGTTCGCACCGCAAAGCTGGAATGCCCTGCTCGATACGCTCCGCGATTTCGGAGCGGATGACACACTCATATTAAAAAGCGGCCTCGTTTCGCAAAGTGAGAAGAATGGCAAAGTATTCGATCGCTTTCGCGGCCGCATAATGTTCCCTGTGCTTGATATCCAAGGACGGCCCGTGGCGTTCGGCGCCCGCAGCATCGACCCTGAGGATCAGCCGAAATATCTGAATTCGCCCGAAACGCCTGCATATACTAAGGGTGAACACTTGTATGGGCTTTTCAACGCTCGCGAAGCCATTCGCAAAGCGAACTTTGCGATTCTCGTCGAGGGTTACTTGGATCTGATCGCATTGGATCAATTCGGCATCGTGAATGTCGCTGCGAGCCTCGGCACTGCATTTACCGAAGCTCAGGCCAAGCTTCTGCATCGTTTCACTGACAGAGTTGTGATCAATTACGACGGCGATACTGCCGGCGTCAAAGCCGCACGGCGTGCGATCGAGAACCTTTTGCCGCTCGATTTTGACATAAAGGTCCTTGTCCTGCCGGATGGCAGCGACCCCGACGATTTCATCCGCAAGAACGGTGCCGATGCGTACAAAGCCGCACGCGGAAAAGCCGAACCATTCCTTTCATTCACAATGCGAAATGCGGCACACGGACTTAACCTCAACCGCGCGAGGCAAAAGGCTGAGGCGATCGAGAACACGCTTCCCGTGATCGCCGCTATCGGCAATAATATTCAGCGGCGCGTCAGTTTTGATGCCGCAATGGCATTCTTTCAGATCGAGGATGCCGACCTTAAGAAGGAGGTTTGGGCATCGCTCAGCCGCCCTTCCGGCATCGATCTGCATGGACTAAAACAGCATATTTCGCGATCTGCGCGAGCAAAGGCGACGGTCGCGGAACGCCGACTTCTCGAGTTGATGATAGCGGACGCAGAGGTACGCGCATCCCTTACACAGCAGCTTGAGCCTTCAGATCATGAGGACCTTGCAACCGCCGAGATCTTTGCGGCGGTCCTTGCTATCGAGACAGAGGAGGAAACGCTTGATCGCCCTACATTATTCGCACACCTGGGCAATGACGAAGCGTCGATAGAACTCGTTGGTGAACTCATTGAAAATCAACAGGCAGTAGCGGCTAATGGTTCGGGATCGACGCTGCTCGCCGAAGCTCAAAGCTGTCTGCGTACGCTTCGCGTCATGGCGATCGAGGCGCGCATCATGGCGTTCGGCCGCGAGGCGGTCATTGCCGAGGAGTCGAACAACCGCGAACGTCTGCGTGAGATAACGGAAGAACAACTGAAACTTGAAAAACTTCGACGCGAACTAAAGCACAATAAGCCTCATCTATGATATACTTGCTGTTTTGCCCGTGTATGTCGGCGTGAAACAAAGGTGACGCCGTTTGCGTACATAAACATATTGAGAACAACGATTTAAGCAGCTAACACGAAAGATAAAGATCAACCCTGAATATGCCCGATTACGACGAAAAAGAAGACCTTGTTGATCGCCTGGTCGCCTTTGGTAAAAGAAAAAAATTCATAAGCCTCGACGAACTTCACAGGCAGATACCTGAGAATATGCTTTCCGCGGACGACCTTGAGGACGTTTTGGAGCGCCTCGAGGGCGCCAATATCTCGGTCGCCGAGTCGGATGCGCAGTTATTAGAGCGAGCCTCTGAGATAGTTCTTGACGATGAAGAGTCGGACTCTGACGACGATGACGACGTCGATCTGGACCTTTCCGCCGGAGCTCTCGACAAATCGAATGATCCCGTCAGGCTTTATCTTCGCGAGATGGGCGTAGTACCGCTCCTGAACCGCGAAGGCGAGGTCGTTATCGCAAAAAGGATCGAGCGCGGCCAGATCAAGACGCATAAAGCGATCGCCCGCTCGCCTATTGCGATCGAACGCCTTATCCAGATCGGTGAGGATCTCGCTACGGGCACTGTCGGCATCCGCGAGACCGTTATCTTCAGCGAACAGGCGGAGATAGCCGTCGAAGAGGACAAAGCAGAGGAATATCTGCGGTGGACGCTGGAAGGCATCGGCAATATCAAGCAGAATTTTCAAGCCACCCAGAAGTCATGGCAGCAGCTTATCAATGAGCAGGCAAAGGTCGGCGATAAGAAGACGAAAAAGCTGATGAGGCTTCGGCGCCAGACCGCGCGGCTTCGCCTCGAGGTAGCCCAAGAGGTCAAGAATCTTAACCTTACGGAGCGTGCCCTGCAGATCCTTATAAAGGCGATACGGCTCGTCGTAGAGGATATCCGCAAGCACGAGCGTGCGATATCACGCCTCGAAAGCAAGCTGGAAAAGAAGCCTAAACCCACCGAACGCAAAAAGATCAAGGCCGATCTCGTCCCGCATCAACAGGCGATCGCGGAGATCGAAGCGAAATACCGTCTCCCGGTGGTTGAGATCAAACGCTCGTTCAAGGTCATAAACGTCGGCGAGTTCGATACGAATAAAGCAAAGCGCGAGCTTGTCGAAGCGAACCTCCGTCTTGTTGTATCGATCGCAAAGAAGTACACAAATCGCGGTCTGCAGTTCCTCGACCTGATCCAGGAAGGCAATATCGGTTTGATGAAGGCGGTCGATAAGTTCGAATGGCGCCGCGGCTATAAGTTCTCTACCTATGCGACATGGTGGATACGGCAGGCAATTACGCGGGCTATCGCCGATCAGGCACGCACTATCCGCATTCCGGTTCACATGATCGAGACGATCAATAAGCTCATTCGAACTTCGCGATTGCTCGTCCAAGAACTCGGACGCGAGCCTACGAGCGAAGAGATCGCAAAGCGGATGGATATTCCTGTCTCAAGAGTGCGTAAAGTGCTAAAGATCGCGCAAGAACCGATCTCGCTCGAAACGCCCATTGGCGAAGAAGAGGACTCGCATCTCGGAGACTTTATCGAAGACCGCTCCGTACTCAATCCGGCCGAGAGCGTTACTTTCTCGAACCTTCGGGAGATCACCGATGAGGTGCTCGCAACGCTTACGCCGCGTGAAGAGAAAGTGATAAAGATGCGTTTCGGGCTTGGAAATACAGGCTCGGAGCACACCCTCGAAGAGGTCGGCCAGCACTTTGCGGTTACTCGCGAACGCATACGCCAGATCGAGGCGAAAGCCCTCAGAAAACTGCGGCACCCATCGCGTTCACGCCGGCTCAAAGCCTTTCTCGAAGGCAAGCAGAACTAGACACACCTCGGCCGCTTTTGAAGCGGCCGAACTTTTTACACTTCTGCAATATTCCTCTTTGCTTCCTCGATAGCATCTTCGACTGACACGATCTTTCCGTCCAACTGCAGTTCATAAACAGCATCAAGAATACGTTTGAAATCAGGGCCGGGCGTCATGCCAAGATCGATGAGATGCCGCCCCATAAGTAGCGGCCTGGGAGGGCTCGTTTCGACACTGAGTGCACGCACACGCTCAATAAACCACTCCTGAGCCTCGCTGCCGAAACGTTTTTCATCCGGAAGCCATTTCGGATTGCGGCCAAGCGAATCAGCCTTCGCCACACGATACAGAAGATCGGGCTCGACCTTACGGGCCAAGCGGCGGAATGCACCATCGCCGACCGGCGTCTTTGCCTTGAAATACTCGCCCGGCTTAAGGTGATAACGTACAAGCTCGACCACCTGTTTTCGAACGTCGTATCCGTCGATCGTATGAATACCGAGCGTGTCCAGCAAAGCAATGGTCGGCTCGATCCCTGCCTCGTCATGGCCGCGCGATCGTATTCGCCCATCGGTAAATTCGGTCGTTGCAGGTTTTCCGAGGTCGTGACAGAGGGCACCGAGCATTACCGCCATCTTTCGCGGGTGATCGAGGCCGTCGATAAGATTTCGTGCCTCATCGACCACAAGCAGCGTATGAATATCAACGTCGCCTTCCGGATGCCACTCGGGTTCTTGCGGCACGCCTGCGAGAGCCTGCAGTTCAGGAAAGAGACGGCGGATCGCACCCACATCATAAAGAAATCTGAGGCCAATTGAAGGACGCTTTGCGAGTAGCAGGAGCTTTTCTATTTCACCGCGTATGCGTTCCTTCGGCAAGTCTGTGAGGTCAATGGTTTTGCAAAGTTCAAAGGTATCGCTGTCTATCGCGAATTCGAATCGGGCGGAAAAGTGAGCCAGTCGGAGCACCCGCAAGCTGTCTTCCGCAAAGGTTACCGCCGAAACGTGCCTAAGAATTTTCCGTTCGATGTCTTCCCTGCCGCCGAACGGATCGACGATCTCGCCCGTAAGCGGGTCTTTGAGTATCGCATTGATCGTAAGATCACGCCGCGAACACGCCTCTTCGAACGACATATCGGGGTCGCCTTCAATGACGAAGCCGCGGTGTCCGCGGCCAAATTTACGCTCACGCCGCGGCAGGCTCACATCCAAATGCTCACCTAGCTTATAAACGGCAAACGCCTCACCGACCGCTTTTAACGGGGCTTTGCCGAAAGCGTCTGACCTTTTTGAGACAAATTCTTCAAGCAGACCCTTCAGCCTTTCCGGGCCGATGCCATAGACCTCAAGATCCCAATCCTTCGGTTCAATGCCCATCAGCTCGTCACGAACGCAGCCGCCGACGAACATCGCCCGCCCGCCGTGTACCCGAACGACCTCGGCAAGTTCTTCGATCTCGGCGCGATATAGCATTCGTCGATCTATGATCGGTCGCTTGATGTCAGACCATTGCGAAGAAGATCCTTTAAGCGATCCGCGCTTACGCGTTCCTGTTCCCATGTGTCGCGGTTGCGGACGGTAACGGCGTTGTCTTCCAGCGATTCGTGATCGACAGTGACGCAGAATGGCGTGCCGATCTCGTCCTGGCGTGCGTAGAGTTTGCCGATGCCGCCGGTGTCGTCATAAACGGCGCGAAGCGTCGGCTGAAGGTCGTGTTTTATACGCTTTGCCATTTCAACGATCTCCGGCTTATTTTTCGCGAGCGGCAGCACGGCGGCTTTGATCGGCGCGAGTTCGGGCTTTAATTTAAGTATGACGCGAGTTTCGCCTTTATCGTTCGTTCGTTCTTCGTAGGCGTCCATCATTACCGCCAAGAGCGTCCGGTTCACACCGACCGAAGGCTCAATAACATACGGGTAGAACCGTTCATTGGTCTGCGGATCAAAATACGAGAGGTCTTCGGTCGTGTCCGGGTTGATGCGTTTCCCGTCCGCATCCTCCGGCTTTTTGGAATGGACTCGCAGATCATAATCCGTACGATTCGCGATACCGAGAAGCTCGTCCCATTGCTTGTCCTCATCTTCCCTTTCGGGGAAAAAGCGGTACAGGAAATCGACGGTGCGGTCGGCATAGTGCGCGAGTTCTTCCTTCGTCTGCTCGTAAAGTTTTATATTTTCACGTGAAATGCCGAGCGATGCGACCCATTCGCCGTACGCGCCGATCCATTCCTGATGAAGTCGTCTGGCATCCTCGGGCCGGCAGAAATATTCAAGCTCCATCTGTTCGAATTCGCGTGTGCGGAAGATAAAATTTCCCGGTGTTACTTCGTTGCGGAACGCCTTGCCGATCTGCGCGATGCCGAATGGCAGCTTTCGCCTTGAAGTATCAAGCACATTCTTAAAATTTACAAAGATACCTTGTGCTGTTTCGGGCCGCAGATAAGCGAGAGCGCCGGGATCCTCTTCCACTGATGCTGCTCCGAGCGTCGTGCGGAACATCAAGTTGAACTGACGCGGTGCCGTAAGGTCTGTTGAACCACAGCTCGAACAAACAGGCTTCCCTTGGCTGTCGCGGTCGAGTTTGTCTTCACGCAGGCGTGTCTTGCACGAGCGGCAATCTACGAGCGGGTCGCTGAACGTGGTCTCGTGGCCGCTGTATTTCCATACAAGCCTGTTCTGGATAATTGACGAATCCAATCCTTCGATGTCGTCACGCTCGTAAACAAGCCAGTTCCACCAGCTTTTCTTGATATTATTTGCCAGTTCGACACCCAACGGGCCGTAATCCCAAGACGAACCGAGGCCGCCATATATCTCAGATGCAGGAAAGACGAAGCCGCGGCGTTTCGCAAGCGATACGATCGTTTCAATATTCGGAGCACTCATAAAAGAAAGACCAATTTACCAAAACCATTCTACATAATGCACTATCGGCGAGCCGATAAAAAGCGGCTGACGGCATTCGACCGGCAAACCTCGCGAGCTTGAACACGATAATAACAAAAAGGACGCATCCGTTCGGACACGTCCCTTATTGTCATTACTTTCAGCGTCAGCTACTGCGCGACAGGCGGTTCCGCACCTGCAGGCACGATCCACACCTCGTAGCTTGTCTTTAACCGGCTGGACCCCTTGATAAAGTGGATTCTGCTCGGGTCGTAACCTCGGTTGCGTACCATGTAATCAAGCGTACGCTTCTGGACACGCTCGTAAGTGTTACGCGTCGTACTGATACGGTCTGTTCCCGGATAAATGATGACATACAGATGTGAATCAGGCGTGTTCTGCGACATGATCACACAGTTGTCAAAGCGGGCCTTGTCATCATCGGCACTGCGGGTCTCGAATTGGTCGCAGGCGACCTTTTTCGGGGTCTCCGGCGGCGGCAGACGTTCAACATCCGTAGGTACATTGATCACCTGACGGCAGCGTCCGTCATAGACGCTGTCGTTTACATCGAGCTCAGCCTCGATCGTACGGCCGCCAAGGCCGTTACTGTCAACCGTAATATTCGGCGTGCCTTGACCGGTCAGAATGCTGCCGTTAGTGGTTCGCCAGTTATAGATGACCGGGATCGGCGAGGCGATGTCCGGAATGGCTTTGAAGGTAACAGCATCGCCTTCGGTTACGCGGTCAGGCCCTTCCAGATGAAAGCGGTACGGACAAGGCTTTGTGATCGTCTCTTCGACCGTCTTCAAACAAATGCAGTTCTTGAAACCGCGGCGGATCTCAACCTCTTGCTTCCATACCTGGCCGTTCGGGGCAATTACCTCGACCGTATGAAAACCCGGCGTCAGATAGAATTCAGCACCTTTATCAACACCGCTGACGCCGCGCTCTTCGCCATCGATACGCACCTTATATGGAACGGGCGATGTTTTTACACTTAGCGTGCCCATGTTCTTCGGTGCTTTCGGCTTCTTGTCGTTATTTGCCGCCATCGCGGTCGTCACACTGAGTGCCAGTACGACGCTCAGCACGAAGATAATGTTACTTTTGATCGATCGCATTGTGATCTCCTCTCAAATACTTTGGCCACGTGGCCCGAAATGATCCTTTTTCAATGTTAGCGTGCACCTGCCGACCGTGCGGCAGGCCACTACCGCCCGCACAGACTTATTCTTCGGTATCCTCTTTCTTCGAGTCGCCCTTTTTGCCAAGCTTTCGCCTCGCGACAAGTCCGATAGATGCCAGACCGGTACCGAACAGCAAGATCGTTATCGGCTCAGGCACCGGCTGCGGCGGTGTCGGCGTTACAGGCGGAGTCGGCGTTGGTGTCAGCGTCGGCGTTGGCGTCACCGTGGGCGTAGGCGTCGGGGTCGGCGTCTGTGTCTGTGGTATGGTCTGCGTCGGCGTCGGCGTTTCCTTCTTCGTCCTGATCAGAATGAAGGCCAGCGGGATCGCGACGAGGCCAAGCAAAGCCCACTTCGGAAAATGGCCCGGCGTCGGCGGCTGGTCGCAATCACAAACATCATCGACTACGATATCCGTTTTGGTCTCGGTGATGACACGACCATCCTGCGGCTTATTCGTATCCTTTTTCTTATCCTTATCATCGTCGCTGTCGCCGGTAACAAGCACGTTATCGAACGGATCTAAGACCGCCAGCCGTGTAAAGCTCACCGTCTCAGCCTTACCCGGTTTTGCGGCCATTATTTGAATGACCTGGTCGAACCTGACAGGCCCGGCTTCGACCTTTACAAAAACGGACAGTATTGACACCAAGCAAAGTGCTGAAAGCCAAACTCTTAAATTAATGTTTTTCATAATCAAGTACCCTTGATCGAACCTATAAACACGCTCTGATTAAAGAGATACGCTTTCACAGTTCGTTGGCACTCATTTGTGAATCCGGGGCTTGGGGCAGTAAAAAAATATATCAAAATGTGCGGGCAAATGCACCTGATGATGAGTATGTTTTATCCCAAATATGCCCCAAAATCGCGTATTTCTCTAACTTCTACGGCTAAAAATGGCTAATCGAGTCAAAATTCCAAGATTTTTTTTCAATTTATAGCAATTCTATCTCCGGCGTATGGTTCAAAAAACCGGCTACCACAATAGAGTGATAACCGGTATGCTTTTCCGCAAAAATCGCCGCGGCTATCCGCCGGCAAGCGACCTGCGGCAACTATTGGTCTCCGGTGCTCCCTTTTGCCTTCTCTTCGGCAAGAATAGCTTTGCGCGAAAGCTTGATCTTATTGCCTTCTTTGCCGATACACTTAACAAGTATCTGCTGGCCTTCCTTCAATTCATCCCGCACGTCCTTAACCCGGCGGTCAGATATCTCCGAGATGTGCAGCAAGCCGTCAAGGCCCGGCATGATCTCGACGAAAGCACCGAAATCGACGATCCTTGAAACGGTGCCAAGGTAGGTCTCGCCCACTTCAGCTTCGGCAGTAAGAGCCTTGATGCGAGCGATGGCAGCCTGAGCCGCCTCACCGTCGTTCGTGGCGATCATCACCGTGCCGTCGTCTTCGATATCGATCTTCGCTCCGGTCTCTTCCGTGATCGAACGGATGACAGAACCGCCCTTTCCGATCACATCGCGGATCTTGTCCGGATGTATCTTGATCGTGATGATGCGCGGTGCGTATGCCGAAAGGTCGGGACGCGGCTCCGCGATCGTCTTGGCCATAATATCAAGTATGTGCAGGCGGCCTTTGCGAGCCTGCTCAAGCGCTTCCTGAAGGATCACGGCGTTGATCCCGCCGATCTTGATATCCATCTGAAGGGCTGTAATACCGTCCGCGGTTCCGGTTACCTTGAAATCCATATCGCCGTAATGATCCTCAGCACCGGCTATATCCGTCAGGATCGCATAGCGATTGCCCTCCATCACAAGTCCCATGGCAACGCCGGCAACCGGTTTCTTGATCGGCACACCTGCGTCCATAAGGCTCAGAATGCCGCCGCAGACCGTAGCCATCGATGATGAACCGTTCGATTCTGTAATATCCGATACGATCCTGATGGCGTACGGGAAGTCTGCTTCATCCGGAAGTACCGACATGATCGCACGGCGTGCAAGGTTGCCGTGCCCCGTTTCGCGGCGTGATGTCGATCCGAAACGGCCGGTCTCGCCAACGGAATACGGCGGAAAGTTATAATGCAGCAAAAAGCGCCGCTTCACTTCGCCTTTCTCCAGATCATCCATGAACTGCTCGTCCATCTTTGTCCCGAGCGTCGTGCTGACCATAGCCTGTGTCTCGCCGCGCGTGAACAGGGCCGAGCCGTGAACACGCGGCAGCCAGCCGACCTCGCATGAGATCGGACGAACCTCTGAGAATTTACGCCCATCCGGCCGCCGTTTGTTGACGAGCATATCTTCGCGAAAGATCTTTTCCTTAAGGGCATTAAATGCCTTGCCGGCCATTGCTCTCGCGCCGGGATCATCTTCCGGATAGCTCTCCACTACTTCCTTCTTTAGAGCATCGATGCCCGCATAGACCTCGATCTTTTCGCGGCCGGTGGAATCGAGTGCCGTACGGAGCTTGTCGCTCCACGTCTTCTCAACGTCAGTCGCAATATGCGGATCGATCTCGGGCGTTGCAAACTCACGTTTTGTGATGTTCAGAGCTTTGCCGAGCTCCTTCTGCCACAAGCACAACCTCCTGATCTCACGATGTGCAAGCATCAGAGCCTCGATCATTACCTTTTCTTCGACCTCGCTGGCCTCACACTCGACCATGCAGATGGCCTCTTCGGTTCCGGCAACCACGAGGTTAAGATCGCTGCTGCGACGCTCCTCATAGGTCGGGTTTATTATGTATTTGCCGTCGATAAGCCCGATTCGTGTACCCGCGATCGGATCGTTGAACGGAATATCCGACAAATAGAGAGCGCATGACGCACCGGTAATGGCGATCACGTCCGGGTCGTTATCAGTGTCAGCCGAAATTACCGACGCAACAACCTGAGTTTCAAAGCGGTATCCATCCGCGAAGAGCGGCCTGATAGGGCGGTCGATCAACCGGCAGGTAAGGACCTCTTTTTCGGACGGGCGGCCTTCGCGACGGAAATAATTTCCCGGAATTCGTCCCGCTGAAAACGAATTTTCGCGGTATTCGACCGTCAGCGGAAAGAAGTCAAGTCCTTCTTTTGCAGTTCTTGCGGAGACGGCTGCGACGAGCAGCATCGTATCTCCGTAACGTATTACAACCGAACCATCGGCCTGTTTGGCAACTTTGCCTGTTTCTACGATGAGTTCTTTATTTCCGAACTTTATCGATTCATTCAAATATTTCTTTGGCATTCTTATACCTCAATAAACAAAGACGAAAGGACACGCCGTGAAGCCCTTTCGTCTCGGTAAACAAATGGAATTTTAATTGGCCTTCCATCTAATTCCGGCCGTTCATGCTGTCACGTTCAGCAACCGGAAACGATCTCTTCGTAAAGGCCTGTGCAGATAATGCGGCTCGAAGCGGCTCGCATGAAGCGTACAGCACGAGATATCTGATATATCCGCTGCCATCCGCTTCCGAAACTAACGGCGAAGGCCAAGCTTCTTGATTATTTCGTGGTACTCGTTAATGTTCCGACGTTTTAGATAATCCAGAAGTTTCCTTCGTCGCGAGACCATGATAAGCAGCCCTCGACGGGAGTGATTATCTTTCTTATGCACCTTAAAGTGCTCCGTCAACTCATTGATGCGCTGGGTGAGCAATGCTATCTGAACTTGAGACGAACCCGTGTCAGTTCCGTGTGTCTTATAATCCCCAACTATCTTTTCTTTCGTTTCTTTTGCTGTTGCCATACTATCTGCTGCCGTTCACAGCCTCTCCTTTTGTACGCAGTAACTCCGTGTACATGCACGGTAACCGCGAAGTTTTAATATCACGATCAATAAAGACCGACTAAAAGAAATTACCACATTCGGGCTTTGCTAACAATTTGCCGCAACCGTAAATGCCGGCACCCGATCAAACCTCGTATTTGAATTCCTCCATGAACTTTGTCGAGAAATTCCCTTTGCGGAAGTTCTCATCCGCCATTATGGCCTTATGGAGCGGTATCGTTGTCTTAATGCCTTCGATCACCATAAGGTCGAGTGCCCTTTGCATTCGTGCGATGGCAACCTCGCGCGTACGCGCGTGGACGATAAGCTTTGCGATCATCGAATCGTAATAAGGCGGCACGACATACCCCGGATAGACCGCTGTATCGACCCGAACACCGGGACCGCCGGGAATATTGAACACGGTCACCTTTCCAGGGCTCGGCGTGAACTTGACCGGATCTTCGGCATTGATGCGACATTCGATCGAGTGGCCTCGGATGACAACGTCCTCCTGCTTATATTCCATATTCTCGCCGGCCGCGATCTTGATCTGATTTCTGACGATATCAGTGAGTGTGACGATTTCAGTTACGGGATGCTCGACCTGAATTCGAGTATTCATCTCCATAAAATAGAAGCTGCCGTCCTCGTCAAGCAGAAACTCGAATGTCCCCGCACTCGTATAACCGATCTCTTTGCAGGCCTTTACCGCAACGGCACCCATTTGCTGGCGAAGCTCGTCAGATATGGCGGGCGACGGAGCTTCTTCGAGCAGCTTCTGATGCCGCCGCTGTATCGTACATTCACGCTCGCCGAGGTGTACGGTGTTCCCAAACTGGTCCGCAAGTACCTGTACCTCGATGTGTCGCGGACGCTCAATATATCGCTCGATATACACGGAGCCGTTCTTAAATGCGTTCAAAGCTTCAGCTTGCGCGAGTTCAAGATTGGTCTCGAGTTCATCAATGTGCCTGACGATCCTCATTCCGCGGCCGCCGCCGCCCGCCGCTGCCTTAATTATCAACGGGAAGCCGATCTCAAGAGCGAGCTTTTTCGCTTCGTCGGGTGATTCGATCGGATCGGGGCTGCCCGGCAGGATCGGTACACCCGCCGCGGTCATTGTACGCCGTGCCTCGACCTTGTCGCCCATCATAGCGATCACATCTGGACGCGGCCCGATGAATTTGATGTTGCAATCCTCGCAGATCTTTGCAAAGGTCGATGACTCGGCCAGAAAGCCGTAGCCCGGATGAATGCCGTCCGCATCCGTGATCTCCGCCGCTGAAATGATCGCGGGAATGTTCAAATAGCTTTGCGCGGACGGTGCAGGCCCGATGCAGATCGCCTCATCGGCAAACCGTACATGCAGAGCTTCGCGATCCGCTTCTGAATACACAGCGACGGTTTTGATCCCCATCTCCTTGCACGACCAGATGATGCGGTTCGCGATCTCGCCGCGATTGGCTATTAGAACCTTTTTGATATCTCGCATAAACAAAATGACCTTCAACCTTCGGCAGAGCAGCTTTGAACGGATCCAAAGCGTATGCCCCGAAGATCAAAGATCTGATTGCATTACGGCTATTTCCTGATACCGAACAGCGGCTGGCCAAACTCGACAGCTTCGCCGTTCTCAACATAAACCTTAACGATCTGGCCCGAAATCTCGGCAGGGATCTCGTTCATCAGCTTCATTGCCTCAACGATACACACGACCGTGTCTGCTGAAACAGTAGAACCTTCGGAAACGTAGGGCGGCTTGTCCGGCCCGGGTGATCGATAGAATGTGCCGACGATCGGCGACGTTATCTTATGGAGTCCGGCGTCCTCATCTGCAGCCGCAGGGGCTGCCTCTGAAACCGGAACAGCGACCGGAGTTGCTGCAACAGGCGTCGGTGCAACAGGAGTTGCTGCCGGTGCTGCTGCCGCAGCTTTGCTTAAACGAACGCGAATGTTCTCGTTCTCGAACTCAAAGTCAGTAAAACCGTGCTCATTGACAAGCGCGGCGAGTGCCTGAAGCTCGTCCATATTGAACGAAGGCTCAGATGATGACGTATTACCGCTCTTCTTCTCTTCCACTTTCTTATCCTTGGCCTATCGTAAAACAAAAGGCCGGGCCGGGCAAAGTGCTACTTTCCGGCAGTCTTCGCGGCTAATTCCTGCGGATTATCAACAAGTTCGATCACCGCCAACTCAGCATTGTCACCCTGACGACGACCGACCCTGATTATACGTGTGTAACCGCCGTTTCGATCCTTATACCGCTCGCCGAGTTCACCAAAGAGCCTCTGAACCGCCTTGACGCCTGCCGTACGCTCTATCGGATCCTTTGCCACACCCTTTTTGCCGCGAAAACGGCTCTGAGCGATCTTGAACGTAGAATTTCCGGCATGAAAGAAGGCTGCCGCCTGACGGCGAAGATGAACCTCGCGCACTTTTGCATCATCACCTGACAGTGCCTTTGCCTTGCGTGCCAGCGTTATCGCCTTCTCAACGAACGGACGAAGTTCCTTTGCCTTCGGGACAGTGGTAACGATGTGGTCATTCGGCGAATTTATCAGCGACGTCGCCAGGTTGCGAAGCATCGAGATACGGTGTTCGACCGTACGTCCGAGTTTACGATGTGCTTTTAAGTGTCTCATTGCAATAAGTATAAAGCTCGGCGCTCAATACTATGAACGCCGAACTCATTAATCAAGATCTCTGCCGCCCGTTCCCGGTATCGGATTGCCCTGCTCGTCAAAATCCATACCGAAATCAAGTCCCATGCCATGAAGCATATCTTTGATCTCAGTAAGCGATTTCTTTCCGAAATTCTTCGTGCCGAGCATATCCTTCTCACTGCGCCTGATCAGATCGCGGATCGATCCGATATTCGCATTCTTCAGGCAGTTATAAGCGCGGACGGACAATTCCATCTCATCGACCGACCTGTCCAGCAGATCGTTGCGCATAAGCGGCGGACGAGCAATATCCTCGTATTTGTATTCTTCTTCTTCCTCTTCAAAATTGATGAAGATCGTCATGTGGTCCTTGACCAATTTCGCTGCCAAGCCGATCGAGTCCTCCGGAGCAACGCTGCCGTCTGTCCAGACCTCGATCGTAAGCTTGTCAAAATCGGTATTCGACCCTTGACGGGTTTGTTCGACATTGTAATTGACCTTCTTGATCGGCGTGTGGACCGAATCGACCGGAATATAACCGACTGAGAGGTCTTCGTCGTTATTCATTTCAGCGGAGACGTAGCCGCGTCCGCGTTTGAGACGCATTTCAACATTGAGGCTGCCGCCCTTGCTGATCGTCGCAATGTGAACATCGGTATCGAGTATCTCGACGTCACCGTCAGCCTCGATATCGCCGCTCTTTACTTCACCCTCGCCCTTTTTCGATATGGAAAGGGTCTTCGGGCCGCTGCCGTGCAGTGCAAACGGCACCTGCTTAAGGTTAAGGATGATATCCGTCGCGTCCTCAACGACACCTTTGATCTGCGAGAACTCGTGCTCGACGCCTTCGATCTTGACCGCCGAGATGGCGGCTCCTTCGATCGAGGAAAGTAACGCTCTGCGAATGGAATTGCCGATGGTCGTCCCGAAACCTCTTTCGAAAGGCGCCGCGTAGAACTTGCCGTATGTGTTGGTGAGCGTACCGCTCTCAACATTCAAACGGCCGGGCATCTGAAAATCTGTCCAGTTATTCTGTGTCATACTTGTTCTTTATACTTCCTAAAAGCAGGCTTTGTCCCCCGGACTTCACAGAGAAGAACAGACTCCCGGACCGGGCTACTTCAGCCGGCTTAATGAACAGCAATTACTTGCTGTAAAGTTCGACGATCAGCTGTTCATTGATGTTAGCATCAATATCCTGACGCGTCGGTAATGCGGCAACCGAAACCGATAGATCCTTACCGGCGGCGCTGAGCCACGCAGGACGGCCGCGGCCGACCGCCGTCTGCCACGCTCCTTCAACGTGCGCGTTCTTTTGTGTGCGCGGCTTAACATCAACCACGTCACCGATCTTGACCTGGAACGAAGGGATGTTCACCTTATGCCCGTTGACCGTTATGTGCCCGTGGTTCACAAGCTGGCGAGCCTGCCGACGTGACGTTGAAAAGCCCGCACGATACACGACATTGTCCAAACGGCGTTCGAGCATGAACAAAAGATTCTCGCCCGTAACACCCTTCTGGCGGCGCGCCTTATCAAAATAGGTTCTGAATTGCTTTTCGAGGATGAAGTAAATGCGCTTTACTTTTTGCTTTTCGCGAAGCTGCTCACCATATCCCGCGAGAAGCTTGCGGCGAGCACCGCCGTGCTGTCCCGGCGGATTGGTGCCGCGCTTTTCGATAGCACAAGAGGGCTTGTAACAACGGTCGCCCTTCAGAAATAACTTAGCGCCTTCGCGGCGGCACAGGCGGCACACCGCATCTCTATATCTAGCCATAATTTATGTTCTTGCCTTCAGCGGGCTGCCAAACAGACCCCGCGAAAAAGTTTACAGGGACAAAAGCCCTTTCTTCCTTTCGATATATGCCGCACCGGCGGCAGTCCAAACGATCAAGGATCAAACTCGCCGACGCTTTGGCGGACGGCATCCGTTGTGCGGGATCGGCGTCGTATCACGGATCGAGGTAACGCGAATACCGGCCATTGCGATCGCCCTGATCGCTGACTCACGCCCGCCGCCCGGCCCTTTCACACGGACCTCGGCCTCACGCATTCCGGCCTCGACTGCCTTGCGGGCAACCTCACCCGCAGCCTGCTGTGCTGCGAACGGCGTACCCTTTCGGCTTCCGCGAAAACCTCTCGCACCTGATGAGCACTGCGCAAGCAAGTTGCCGTTCACATCTGTGATCGAGATCAGCGTATTATTGAATGAAGCCGAAATATGAACGATACCAACGGGTATGTTCTTTTTCTCTTTCTTCTTAAAGGTCTTCTTTGCTGCTGCTTTTGCCATTTTTGGATCTCTTGCTGATCGATCACCGAATGCCGCACATACTCATTTGAATGGGCAACGGCGACCTCAGCTTACTTCTTGCCCGGAGCCTTCTTCTTCGCAACCGCCGCCTTACGCGGCCCCTTGCGTGTACGTGCGTTCGTGCTTGTGCGCTGGCCGCGAACGGGCAGGCCTCGGCGATGACGCAGGCCGCGATAGCAGCCGACGTCCATAAGACGCTTGATATCCATCTGGACACGCTTGCGAAGGTCACCCTCGACATCGCCTTCGGTATCCAATATCGTTCTGATCTTATTAAGTTCGTCTTCGCTAAGATCGCGTATCTTTGCATCAACACTGATACCCGCCCTGCCGAGAATATCGGTCGCACGCGACTTACCCACACCATAAATGTAGGTCAATCCGATCTGTGCCCTTTTTGCGGGCGGAAGGTCAACTCCTGCTATACGAGCCATAATCTATTATCCTTGCCTCTGTTTGTGCTTCGGGTTCTCGCAAATGACGCGCACGACGCCCCTGCGGTGTATAACCTTGCATTTATCGCACATCTTCTTTACCGACGGTCGTACTTTCATCTCTCTCACCTGCTACTTGTAACGATATGTGATCCGGCCTCGCTTCAGATCATAGGGCGAAAGCTCAACAAGAACCTTGTCTCCCGGCAGGATACGAATAAAATTCTTACGCATCTTTCCCGAAATATGAGCCAGCACCTCATGCTGATTATTATCTACCGCCACTTTGAACATCGCATTCGGCAGCGTTTCCAATACGGTCGCCATGACCTCTATCGCTTCTTCTTTAGACATATATTCTAAAGCGTTCCCTTACGGTACGGGACAAACCAATGATGTTACTGCTATTTTGAGCATTTTTCAAGTCGAAACAGCATCCTCAGCGGCGATCGCTGACGAAGCAGCCCGCTTTTGCTCCTTTGTAAGCGTCAGGATCTCCGGCCCGTCCTGTGTAACGGCAAGCGTATGTTCGGCGTGTGCGGACGGCAAGCCGTCCTCGGTTACCACTGTCCATTTATCACTTAGCGTCCTTGTTCGTGCCGTACCCATATTGAGCATCGGCTCGATCGCGAAACAATATCCGGCCCTGATCCGTTCTTTTGTACCGGGACGGCCGAAATTCGGTATCTGCGGCGCCTCGTGCATATGCCTCCCGATGCCGTGCCCCGTGTAATCGCGCACTATTCCGTAACCGAATTTCTCAGCATGCTCCTGAACTGCCCATCCGATATCTCCGATCCTATTCCCGACACGGGCAGCTTCGATACCGAACGCAAGACACTCCTCAGTAACCCGAATGAGCTGCTTCAGCTCATCGCTGATATCGCCGACCGGCACGGTGATCGCCGTGTCGCCGACAAATCCGTTATAGGTCGCTGCCATGTCGAGCGAAACAATATCGCCTTCTTTCAGAGGCTCCTTTTTTGAAAACCCGTGTACGATCTCGTTATTGACGGACGCACATATCGTGTACGGAAACCCGTGATAGCCGATAAAGGTCGGTGTCGCACCGGCATCACGGATCATCTTCTCGGCCGCGTTATTAAGATCGAGTGTTGAGATACCGGGCTCGACCATTACGCGCAGGGCCTCACGCACCTCAGCGATCAACTCGCCGACGGCACGCATCTTATCAAGGTCCCTTTCTGATTTCGCGATGATCATCTAAAAATGTCGCTCATTACGGCTAACGGTCAGATAAGCGCGGATACCTCTTTGTAGATATCCTCGATATCGCCGCTTCCGTTCACCTTGCTCAAACGGCCCGAACCCGCGTAATACACCAACAGCGGCTCTGTATTCTCGGCGTATGTATCAAGGCGTGTCCGAACGCTGTCCTCATTATCGTCCGCACGGTGGACAAGCTCAGCTTCCGGATCGCGGTCGCAACGGCCTTCAACCTTCGGCGGCATTGAATAAATGTTGTAGATCTCGCCGCACACCGGGCACGAACGCCTGCCTGTAAGCCGCTTCATCAACTCTTCGCGATCGACAGCCACCTCGATCGCCTGTATTGTTTTGCCCTGCTCGTTGGCAAGGCCTTCTAATTGCTGTGCTTGAACAGCAGTTCGCGGATAGCCGTCAAGCACGTATGTACCCTTGCAGTCGTCTCGCGACGTACGTTCCTGCACCACCCGAAACGTAATGTCATCGGAAACAAGTTTACCCGACGCCATAATAGCCTGAACCTCGCGCGCCAGCGGCGTGTCCAGCGATCTCATCTCTCGGAACATATCACCCGTCGATATTTGCGGGATCGACCTGCGTTCCTGCAGGAGCCGTGCCTGCGTTCCCTTGCCGGCACCGGGCGCCCCGATCAATACAATGATCTTATCCATCACAACATTCACCTGCCACAGTGTGAATAAAGGACACAGAGTATAGGGAAAAACCTCGCTCCGTGTCCTTCTTTGATCTCAAAGGGAGTATCTCTACGATCGGCGGCCGCGCAACTGCGAACCGGCACCAAGAAACCCCTCGTAATTTCTCATCACAAGCTGAGCTTCGATCTGTGCAACCGTGTCCATCGCAACACCAACAAGGATCAGCAGACTCGTACCGCCGAAATAAAATTGGTACCCGAGGCCTGTCGGGATCCAGCTTAACCCGGGCGTCGATGAGAAAAAGTTATCGACTGCGGTTCCGACAAAAGGCAATCTGGCGACTTTGTAACCGCTGAGTAAGAGCTGCGGTATGAACGCTACGAGTGCAAGATAGATCGCACCCACCGTCGTAAGACGCGTGAGGATACCGTTCAGATAATCGGCAGTCGGGGCCCCGGGCCGAATTCCTGCTATAAATCCGCCGTGTTTGCGAAGATTGTCAGCAACTTCGTCCGTATTGAAGATGATCGTGATGTAGAAGAACGTAAAAAGCACGATCAGCGATAAGAATACGAATTCATAATACGGATCGCCGCCGTGAAATTGTGAGAAAAATGCTGCGATCTTCGACCAAGTAGAATTCGGATTGTTCGGATCCGCCGGTATTGCCGACATCAGCGTCTGCGGCATAGCAAGTACCGATGACGCGAAGATGACGGGGATAACGCCGCCCATGTTGATCTTTAGCGGCAAAGCAGTCTCCTGCCCACGAAATGTCTGCGACCCGACTCGCCGACTGGCGTAACTGACCGCAATATTCCGACGCGCTGACTCGACATATACGATCACGGCGATCAGAGCGACCATAACCGCCACGAGAAACACCACGCCGAGAGTCTGTGACGCATCACCCGCTCCCACACGCTCCATCACCTGCGTCAAGCCATTCGGCAATCCGATGACGATACCAGCGAAGATAAGCAGCGAAATACCGTTGCCGATGCCGCGTTCGGTTATCTGTTCGCCAAGCCACATTACGAATATCGTGCCGGTGGTTAGCGTGATGATGATCATTGCCGTCGCCGTCCACGTATCGGCAAGAACCCCGTTTCGATGTAGCCATGTTGCGACAAAGAACGTCTGAACGGCACAAAGCCCAACGGTCATATACCGCGTCCATTGGTTCATCTTCTGCCGGCCGACCTCGCCCTCTTCCTGTATCTTTTTCAGTGCGGGCGAAAGAACCGGCATCAACTGCATGATGATCGACGCAGTAATATACGGAGTAACACCAAGGGCAAAGACCGAGATCGTCCGGAAATTACCGCCCGAGAAAAGATCAAGAATGCCGAGAAGCGTACCGGCGACCTCGCCCCACACTCGTTCAAGCTGAGCCTTGTTGATACCGGGTGCCTGTATATGTGCACCGAGCCTATAAACGGCAAGCAGGCCGAGGGTGAAGAGGATGCGACTCCTCAACTCGGCGATCTTGAACATGTTCTGGACGGCGTTAAAGAACTTCTCCATATCTCTCAGTGTTCACCGGCGGCCCCTTCGGGCGGCCGGATCATCCGCGAACGATCTGTTATGCGGCCGGCTCAGCCTTTGTAATGACTGTAACAGAGCCGCCGGCCTTCTCGATCTTATCCTTGGCCGTTTTTGTGAAACGATGCGACGAAATATTCAACTTCTTTGTGATCTCGCCATTGCCTAGGATCACAAGATCGTGCTTTGCTTTCTTGATGAGGCCCCGTTCGTGCAGGATCTCCGGCGTAACCTCATCGCCCGAGTTAAAATTCGCCTCGATCTTGCTCAGACTGATCTCGAGCCATTGTTTCTTAAAGATGTTGGTAAATCCACGTTTCGGCAAGCGGCGCTGCAGCGGCATCTGGCCGCCCTCAAAGCCCGGCCTGCTCGAATAGCCCGAACGCGATTTCTGTCCCTTATGTCCGCGGCCTGCCGTTTTACCAAGCCCCGAACCCGGGCCGCGGCCGACACGCTTCTTCTTGTGCGTCGATCCGGGTGCCGGATGCAAATTGTTCAGTGATAAAGCCATATCTTTGGTCCTTGACCTTTTGTTCTTACCTAAACGGGCAGATCTCCCTATTCAACGATCCGCAAAAGATGCGGGATCTTATTGACGACACCGCGTGTTGCGGGGCCATCCGGCCGCTCAACGGTTTGATTCAGCTTCGTGATGCCAAGGCTCTTAACGATAGCCTTTTGATCCTTCGGAAAGCCGATCATACTGCGGTAATACTGGATCTTGATCGTACCAGCTGATGAATTTTCTTCTTTCTTTGCCATGATCTTAGTTATTGGGCCGCACAAGCGAACGCGGCGTACCTAAGCGCTTACGCCAATTCCTCAACCTGCTTTCCGCGCAGACGCGCGACCTCGATCGGGTCCTTCATACGCAGAAGGCCGTCAAAAGTAGCACGAATGACGTTGTGGGCATTGTTCGAACCGAGCACCTTGGTCCTAACATTATGAACGCCCAGGCTCTGCAGCACTGCGCGAACCGCACCGCCGGCGATCACGCCCGTACCTTCTTCAGCGGGCTTAAGCAGAACGCGACCCGCACCGTACCTGCCGATCATCTCGTGCGGAAGCGTTCCGTCGATAAGCGGTACACGAATCAGATTATTTTTTGCCGCTTCGACCGCTTTCTTAATTGCACTCGGCACTTCCTTTGCCTTTCCGGTTCCGAATCCCACGTGTCCGGCCTCGTCACCTACGACGACAAGCGCGGCGAATGACATATTCTTACCGCCCTTTACAACCTTGGTAACACGGTTGATCTGGATCAACTGATCCTTGAGGATCAGGCTTCCTGCGGGTACTTTCTGTTTGCTGTTAATCATTATTTTCCTGATTTGCCTTATCGTGATCGTTCAGGCCTGCCTCGCGCGTAGCATCGATCAATGCTTTGACACGGCCGTGATAAACGTAACCGCCTCGATCATATACCACGTTTGAAACGCCGGCCGCACGTGCCCTCTCGGCGATGGCCTTGCCGATGCTCTTTGCCGCATCGATATTGCCGCCGGTCTTAAGGCCGAGAGCCTTCTCGGTGGTAGATGCTGTCGCAATGGTCTTTCCCGCCCGGTCATCGATCACCTGCGCGTAGATATGATTGAGGCTGCGAAAGACGGCGAGCCTCGGCCGATCCGCGGTTCCCTGAACCTTCTTTCGAATACGGCTGTGTACGCCCTGTCGTATATCTGATCTGCTTTTCTGTCCCATAAGATCACTCTCCGGTCGCCGCCGTCCTCTTCATTTTTCAGAACGGCAGCGATCGGCCGTTATTTACCGGTCTTGCCCGGCTTCAACCTGTAATACCTGTCAGCGTAACGAACGCCCTTTCCTTTATATGCATCCGGCTTTCGAAGGCGATTAAGCTCAGCGGCGACCTGCCCCAACTTCTGCTTATCTATGCCTGAAAGTGTGATCGTCGTCTGATATTGTGTGATGCCGGCTTTCGTATTGACGCGCTCGGCCTTAGCTTCTATGCCATCCGGAAGTTCATAAACAACGGGATGCGAATACCCCAGCGAGAAGTTGATCTTCTTGCCCTGAACATCTGCCTTGTATCCAACGCCGACAATATCCATCTCCTGCGTGAATCCTTCGGTAACGCCGACCACGGCATTGTTCGCCAAAGCCCTCGCAAGGCCGTGGAACGCGGCTATATCATCACCGGACCGCTCAGCGGTCAGGATGCCGTCTTCCTGCTTGAAGGTTACGCCGTTCGGGATCGGGGTTGAGAGAGTGCCCTTTGGCCCCTTAACCTCCAACGTCGCGTCGTTGACGGTAACCGTTACGCCCGCCGGTATCTTGATCGGTTTCTTTCCTACTCGTGACATATCTTCGTTAATGGATCGCGGCTGAGTTATCCTCGCCGACCGATCCTAATAGATCTCCGCAAGCACCTCGCCGCCGACATTTGCGGCCTTGGCCTGCTTACCACTCATCAACCCCTTCGAGGTCGAGATAATATTTATGCCGTAGCCGCCGAGAACCTTCGGGATCTGGGCCGAGCCGACATAAACGCGCCTTCCCGGTTTGGAAACGCGCCTAAGGTTCGTGATCGACGAGGCGCCCTTTGCATCGTAGCGAAGGAACACGCGTATCTCGTACTGTACGCCTTCGCCTTTGGCCGAATAGCTATTGATGTAGCCTTCTTCCTTGAGGATGCGGGCAACCTCCATTTTCAGCTTCGAACCCGGAATATCGACGCGCGGATGTTTTGCCGCTATCGCATTGCGGATCCGCGTCAACATATCTGCTATTGGATCTGTCATTACAATTTCCTACTCCGTCACACATTCGAGGGGCCGCACGGCCCGTCAATTTCCTACCAGCTTGATTTCACTACGCCCGGGATCTGCCCTTCAAGTGCAAGATCGCGAAGCGAAACACGCGAGACCCCAAATTTTCTAAGATACCCGCGCGGGCGTCCGGTTTGAGAACAACGATTTCGCACACGGATCGGTGATGCGTCACGCGGCATCTTCTGCAGTTTCACAACCGCCGCATCTACCTCTTCCGGGGTCGAGCGCGGATCGTTGATGATCGCCTTCGCCGCCGCCCTGCGCTCGGCGTAGAGCTTCACCGTATCTTTTCGAACATTGTTCTTTACTATCTTGCTGATCTTCGCCATATTTTACTGTCTGAACGGCATCCCCATCGCTTTTAGCAGCGAACGGGCCTGATCGTCATTTTGTGCCGTTGTAACGATCGATATATTCATTCCGCGCGACTTATCCACCTTGTTAAAGTCGATCTCCGGAAAGATCAACTGTTCGCGAATGCCGAGGGTGTAATTGCCTCGGCCGTCAAACGCCTTGCCCGAGATGCCGCGAAAGTCGCGAACGCGAGGCAGAGCAACCGAGATCAAGCGGTCGAGAAACTCATACATCCGATTGCCGCGAAGCGTTACCATTGTTCCGATCGCCATCCCCTGACGGAGCTTGAACGCCGCGATGGATTTCTTCGCTTTCGTAACGACGGGCTTCTGTCCGGTAACAGCTTTCAGCTCTTCGGTCGCAACATCGAGGATCTTGGCATTTGCCGAAGCTTCGCCCAGGCCCATGTTGACAACGATCTTCTCGATCCTCGGGATCGCCATCGGGTTCTTGATCTCAAACTCCTTGGCAAGTGCCGGAGCGATCTCGTTCTTATATTTTTCTCTAAGTCTCGCCATTTTCTTTACTCATTTCCGGGGCTCGGCAAAGTGCCGTTACCGGATATCAGAACTCTATGCTTCGGGGGCCGGAGCCTCGATCTCATCCAATTTCGCAGGCTCCTTTCGCACCCATTCAGTGCCGGCGATCACCTTGCCGCTCTTTGCCACACGGACCTTCTGCCCGTCACGCAGTTCGATCTTTACCCGCGTCGGCTTGCCTGTTTCAGGGTCGATAAGCGATACATTTGAAATATTCACCCACGCTTCCTGCTCGATGATACCGCCTTCACGATTAAGCTGCGGCACCGGCTTGCGATGGCGCTTAACCATCATTGCCCCTTCGACCTTGACCTTGCCGTTGCGCGCATCGACAGCTATCACTTTGCCGCGGTACGGCTGCCGTTTGCCGGCGCTGTCAAAGCGGTTATATTCCTTGCCCGCAATAAAGACGACCTGATCACCGCGCTTGATCTTGCTTTTCACTGTTCCTGTCTTAGCCATGTTCTTCTTGTATGAAACGATGCTCTTGGGCATCTTTCACATTTCAATGTTCTGTCCTAGATGACCTCCGGAGCCAGGGACACGATCTTCATAAAATTGCGTTCACGCAGTTCGCGGGCAACAGGCCCGAAGACGCGTGTGCCGACCGGCGTACCGTCATCCTTGATCAGAACGGCCGCATTATCGTCAAAACGGATGTATGTCCCGTCCTTTCGGCGTACTTCTTTATGGGTGCGAACGATGACGGCGTTATAGACCTTTCCTTTCTTGGCGGTCCCGTCAGGGGCCGCTTCTTTTACCGTAACCTTTATCGTGTCGCCAAGGCGTGCGATCTTTGACGTAGAGCCGCCGACCGGCATGATCATCACCACACGCTTTGCCCCCGAATTGTCCGCGACCGCCAAAGAGGTCTGCATCTGAATCATAACTATTCTCCACTCGATACGCCGCCGGACGCACCGGCTCCGTTCTTAAACTTCCGCCTTCTGAACTATCTCGACCACGCGCCAACGCTTTCGCGCCGACAGCGGCCGCGTCTCGATGATCCTGACCTTATCGCCGACCTTTGCACCCATTTCATCATGCGCCATGAACTTCTTGCGGCGTTTGACATATTTGCGATACACCGGATGCTTAACGACACGATCGACCCGCACAGTAACGGTCTTTGTCATCTTGTCCGAAGCGACGATGCCGATCCTCTCAGCACGCTTGCGGGTATTCGGTTTATCTTCGGCACCCGCTGTTGAGCTTGCGTTTACGGCGATCTCTTCTGATCCTTCTGTTTTCTTGTTAGGCATTTCTATTAACCTTCAGAATCCGCCTTAGGCTGATTCAACATCGTATAGACCCGAGCCAGCGTTTTCTTCTCGCGGCGGATATCTTTAAGCGTTTCACCGACACCGAGAGCTTTCCTGAATTTCAATCTGAAAAGCGACTCCTTGAGTGCATCGGCCTGATCTTTCAATTCATCAGCATTCATCTCGCGAAGCTGATCTATCTGTTCCTTGCGTTTCATTCTTAAACAACGCCTCCTTCGAGGTCAGCGCGTGTCACGAACTTGGTCTTGATGGCAAGCTTCTGGGCTGCAAGCTGCATTGCCTCGCGCGCCAACGACTCTTCAACACCTTCGATCTCGTACAGCACACGTCCCGGCTTCACTACGGCTACCCAATGATCAGGGGCTCCTTTACCCGAGCCCATACGGGTTTCCGCAGGCTTTCTCGTGATAGGCTTATCAGGAAAGATCCTGATCCAGATCTTACCGCCGCGTTTTACATGGCGGGTCATCGCGATACGAGCAGCCTCGATCTGGCGATCCGTGATCCATGCAGCTTCCAACGTCTTAAGCCCAAAATCGCCAAAGCTCAGCTTCTCACCACGCGTAGCCTTGCCGCGCATACGGCCCTTCATTACCCTTCGGCGTTTTACTTTTTTCGGCTGTAACATAACTCAAGAACCTCTTTTGTCTTTCACTCTCGCCGGACGATCCCGACGATCTGCCGTAAGAACCTCTATCTCCTGTCGTCCCTTCGCGGACGCCGCTCACGCATGGCACCGCGTTCGACCTTGACCTCATTCATCGGATCGCTCGTCGTCCCGCGTGCGATCGATGCATTCGGATCGAGTATTTCGCCGCGATAGATCCATACCTTGATCCCGATGATGCCGAATGTCGTCAACGCCTCGGCGAAGCCGTAATCAATATCGGCGCGAAGCGTGTGAAGCGGCAGGCGGCCCTGAAGATTCCATTCGGTTCGTGCGATCTCAGCACCGTTCAAGCGGCCAGCGATCATCACTTTCACTCCCTGAGCGCCGAAGCGGAGAGATTCTTCGATCGCTTTCTTCATCGCCCGGCGGAACATGATGCGTTTTTCGAGCTGCTGGGCGATCTTCTCGGCCTGAAGTTGTGCATTCAGTTCAGGATGACGGATCTCTTGTATCGAAATAAGCACCTCGCGGCCGGTCTTACGTGCATAATCCTCGCGAAGCTTTTCGATCTCGGCACCTTTGCGGCCGATAATGATGCCGGGACGCGACGTGTAGATGATGATCTTCAAGCGAGCCGCAGCACGTTCGATATCAATATGCGAAACGCCGCCGCCCGCAAATTTCTTCTTCAGCTCGCGCTTGAGCTTCAGATCTTCGGCAAGGAACTCTGCGAACTCGTGCTTGGCGAACCAATGCGAGTGCCAATCTTTGTTGTAACCGACCCTAAAGCCGTATGGATGAACTTTCTGTCCCATAAAATCTATTTATCAGCTTCCTCGCTATCGCTCTGGTCAGTGGCTTCCTCTGTCGTTGTTTCGCCCCCCGAAACCTCCTCCGCGGCCGCTTCAACGATCTCCGGTGCTTCTGCCGCCTGATCGACGGTATTCTCTGCAACCGGCGTTTCTTCCACAGCCTCGACCACAACTTCCTCGACCGGCTTTACTTCCTCCGCCTTGGTCTTAGCTTCTTTCTTCGGCGCCGCAGCTTTTGCCTTCGGTTTGGCTTCGGCCTTCTTCGACTTCGCAGCCTCAGCCTTTAGTTCCTTCTCCGTTTTCGGCTTATCGTCGCTTGTGACCTCGATCGTTATATGGCAGTAGTGACGCTGTTCGCGATAAGCACGGCCCTGCGGTGCGGGACGCATACGGCGACGGTTCTTTGTCGGCCCCATATCAACGAAGCAGGTCTTTACCCAAAGATCATCCGGATCGATCGCGATATTCAACTGCTCCGCCTTGTAGGTGGCGTTCGCGATCGCCGAATTAAGGCACCTTGAAATGGGATCGGCTGCCCTCTTATCGGTAAAGCGCAGGATCGACAATGCTCGTGAAACATTTTCGCCGCGGATCAGGTCGATCACCAGCCGCGCTTTTCGCGGGCTGCCTTTCAGATATTTTGTTTTTGCAATGGCTTCCATATCATTTATCAGCGATATGTTGACGAAGGGCCTCAGCCTCCTCATCGATCACTTAGCACCCTTTACTTTCTCTTAGCCGCCTTCTCCGCTTTTGTACCCGGATGCCCTTTGAAGACGCGCGTCGGTGAAAACTCACCCAACTTATGGCCGACCATATTTTCCGTTACGAATACGGGCACATGACGCTTGCCGTTATGCACCCCGAATGTCAGCCCTACCATATCGGGCGTGATCGTCGAACGGCGCGACCATGTCTTTATCGCCGGCGGCTTTGAGCCGCCATCTGCGATGCGTCTCAGCATTTTCTGTACACTCAGATCGATGAACGGTCCTTTTTTCAATGAACGTGGCATATCTCTCTACTATTTCCTTCTTCGATCCTTGACGATCATGTTCTGCGTACGCTTATTGCGGCGTGTCTTATAACCGCGTGTCGGCTGGCCCCACGGCGTTACCGGATTGCGGCCGCCCGATGTTTTACCCTCGCCGCCGCCGTGCGGGTGATCAACAGGATTCATCGCCACACCGCGAACCTTCGGCCGCTTTCCGAGCCACCGGCTGCGTCCGGCCTTACCAAGCGAAACATTCTCATGCTCGGTGTTGCCTACCTGGCCGACGGTCGCCATGCACACGACAGGGATCTTCCGAACCTCGCCTGACGGCATACGAAGCTGTGCGTGGTCGCCCTCTTTCGCAACGATCTGAGCAAAACCGCCTGCGCTGCGAACCATTTGGCCGCCTTTTCCGGGACGAAGCTCAATATTGTGAACCTCGGTTCCTAGCGGGATATTCTTGATCGGCAACGCATTACCCGGCAGGATATCCGCATCCTCACCGCTCAAGACCATCGTGCCGACCTTCAGGCCCACCGGAGCGAGGATGTAACGCTTCTCTCCGTCAAGATAGGTGATAAGCGCAATATGAGCCGAGCGGTTCGGATCGTATTCGATCTGCGAGACCTTTCCAGGGATACCGGCTTTGTCACGCTTAAAATCGATCACGCGGTAGAAACGCTTGTGGCCGCCGCCGCGCCGCCGGATAGTGATACGTCCGTCGCTATTCCGGCCTGAAATTCTCTTCTTCGGTTCGAGCAGCGATTTCTCGGGTGCTGCTCCCGGCGTCAATTCGTCGCGTGTCAGATACGTCTGATAGCGGCGTGCCGGTGAAGTTGGCTTTAGTCTCTTGATTCCCATATCTCAATTCCGATCGCAGGCTGCTGCCCGTTCTCGCTTCAAACTAGATCGCTTCAGCGTAATCGACCATTGGCTCGCCCTTCTTGAGGGTCACATAAGCCTTTTTCCAATTCGGACGCCGCCCTTCGATACGGCCTCGACGCTTTAGCTTGCCGTCGTAATTAACGGTACGGACCGCGGCTACCTTTACATTAAAGATCTCTTCCACCGCACCTTTGATCGCCGTTTTTGTCGCCTTCTTGTCAACGCGAAAGGTCAAAACCTGTCCGGTCTTGCGGCCGCTTTCCTCATCGGTCGAGTCCTCCTTAAGGATCAGACTCTTTTCAGTAATGACCGGTGATCTCAAAATATCCCAAGTCCCAAGTTTACTCATTGCCGTCAGCCTCCTCGCTTACTTCCGCCGCAGGTGCTTCCTCAACCGCGGTAACCGATGCCGGTTCGGCATCCTGTACCTTCGTTTCGGATCTCGGAGCCGCTTCTTTCTTTTTCTTCGGCTTTTCTTCAGCGGCAGGAGCATCGGCGGTCGCCACTTCGCGCTTCGGATCGAGGAGATCGATCAGCTCAGCGACCGCTGCCTTCGAGATCAGAAGCTTTTCGTGGTAAACGATGTCGTAAATATTCAACCCAAAGCTATTCGTAACCTTCGTCTTCTGCACATTACGCGAAGAAAGGATCAAATTCTCATTATCGAGCGAATCGATGATCAGCGTCTTCACCTGCTTATTATCAACCGCGAGCTTTAACGCATTGATCGCACCGATGAATTCGCTGGTTTTCGGAGCTTTGAACGCAAAATCCTCAATAACGATAAGGTTCCCTTCGCGAAGCCGCTCTGACAATGCCGAACGCAGCGCACCGCGCCGCATTTTTTTCGGCATATTGTATGACCAATCACGCGGCTGCGGCCCGTGGACATTACCGCCGCCTTTCCACAAAGGCGAGCGAAGCGATGCTATACGAGCACGTCCGGTACCTTTCTGCTTCCAGAGCTTTCGTCCCGAACCTGACACGTTTCCGCGCGTCTTAGTGGCACTCGTGCCCTGACGGCCGTTGGCTTGGAAATTCATCACTGCCGAGTGGATAAGAGCCTCGTTAAGATCGACGCCGAATACGGCATCAGCGAGCTCAATATCACCGACCTCTTTATTCTTTAAATTGCGAACCTTTACGGTAGGCATAATTTCTCACTCCGTTCGATCGGCGGACATTCGCCGATCTGTATCAGCACCCTGCTTCCCTACGATTTCCTAACTACGACCAAGCTGCCGTTCGCACCGGGAACCGCTCCGCGAACCATGATCAGATCGTTCTCGGTATCGACCTTGGCGATCGTCAGGCCCCTGACGGTAACGCGCTCATCTCCCATGTGGCCGCTCGATTTCGTTCCCTTGATGACCCGCGACGGATATGCCGACTGCCCGATCGAACCCGGACGGCGTACGTTCATCGAACCGTGCGACTCAGGGCCGCGCGCGAACTTATGCCGCTTGACCGTTCCCGCAAAACCGCGTCCTTTTGACCGCCCGACGACCTCGATACGGTCGCCATCGGCGAAGATATCAGCCTTGATCTGATCACCGACAACGGCTTCCGGTTCACCACCAAGGCGGATCTCCTTGAGCACACGTGTCGGAGGAGTGCCGCCGCCGGTCTTTTCAAAATGCCCGCGAAGCGGTTTCGAGACATTTTTGAGACGGATCGGCTTATCCTCGACCAGCCCGAGCTGCACGGCATTGTAGCCGTCGCGGCCCGCCGCACTCTTCGTTTGGATCACAACGCAAGGCCCTGCTTTGATGACCGTTACAGGCGTAACCGTGCCATCCTCCGCAAACAACTGCGTCATACCCATTTTTCTGCCAATGATCCCAGTAATCATATCCTTAATTCCAGCAGCCCTCGGCCTGTAAGGGCCGGAGCTGAAGCCGCATTCCTGCGTGCAAACGAATGGCGGGCCGCCCGGTGGACGCCGCTGTTAATTCTTTCCGAACGCTTTGATCTCGACATCCACACCGGCCGGAAGGTCAAGCTTCATCAAAGCATCTACCGTCTCCGCGGTCGGATCGAGAATATCCATCAAACGCTTGTGCGTACGGATCTCGAACTGCTCACGCGATTTCTTATCAACGTGCGGCGAACGAAGCACCGTCCACTTGTTCTTCACCGTCGGAAGAGGGATCGGGCCCGCTATCCTTGCTCCGGTGCGTTTTGCAGTATTTACGATCTCCGCCGTGGACTGATCCAAAACGCGGTGATCATAAGCCTTTAATTTGATGCGGATCTTTTCGTTCAACATAATTCTTCAGCTTTTGGTCATGAGTGACGCCCTGTTTTTGGTGCGTCACTCACAACTCATCACCATCAACTACTCGACGATCTCCGAAACGGTTCCCGCTCCGACCGTGCGGCCGCCTTCGCGGATC
>WBZO01000882.1_pt1 | contig 54114 bp, 51 predicted proteins | sample 5204261 | NCBI WGS metagenome assembly WBZO01 (sample SAMN12412400, study PRJNA552823) | activated sludge metagenome | isolation source: activated sludge from anammox sidestream of wastewater treatment plant... | place: USA: North Carolina | collected 2017-09
GCTCGGCGACGACGTTCCAGGCCACGAAGCCGCACGCGATCAGGCCGAGCAGCACGCGGATCCAGTCGTCGTTCAGGAACCGGAACGTCGCCCAGCCGAAGCCGATCCCGACCAGCCCCGCGGGCAGGATGACCTTCATGATGCGGCGGTCCCAGTCGCGGCGGTAAGCGTAGAGCCCGACCAGGTCCATCAGGATCAGGATCGGCAGCATGACCGCCGCCGCCTGCACCGGCGAGATCACGAGCGAGAGGAGAGGGACCGCGAACCCGCCGGCCGCGCCGATTCCGCCCTTCGAGACGCCGGTGAGGATGACCGCGGGGATCGCAACCGCGTAGAACCAGGGGTTCGCGACCAGGTCGAGCGGCAAGCCTTCAGGCCTTCGCCGCCTGGTCGCGCAGCACCCGCTTGAGGATCTTTCCGGTGGCGCTCTTGGGGAGTTCGGCGACCAGGTCGACCTGCGCTGGAATCTTGTACGCGGCCAGGCGGTCGCGGCAGAACTGGGCGAGCTCGTCGCCGGTGGCGCGCCGGCCGGCCTTCAGCACGACCGCGGCGCGCACCTGCTCCCCCTTGAGCGCGTCGGGCGCGGCGTAGACCGCGCACTCCTGCACGGCGGGATGCCGGTAGAGCACGTGCTCGACTTCGGCCGGCCAGACCTTGAAGCCGGAGACGTTCACCATGTCCTTCACGCGATCGACGATGTAGACGTAGCCGTCCTCGTCCATGCGGCCGATGTCCCCCGAGTGGAGCCACCCGTGCCGCAGCGCCCGGTCGGTGTCCTCGGGCCGCCCCCAGTAGCCCTTCATCACGCCCGGGCCGCGGATGCAGATCTCGCCCCACTCGCCGCGCGGGAGCTCCTGGTCGTCGTCGCCGTGGATCGCGAGCGTGAAGCCCTCGACCGCGGTCCCGACGCTGCCGAAGCGGTGCTCGGTCGCGTGGTTGTAGCAGGCGAAGGGCGAGCACTCGGTGAGCCCGTAGCCCTCGTAGACGCGCGCGCCGAAACGCTCGGTCCAGCGGCGCGAGATCTCCTCGGGCATGGTCGCGGCCGCGGAGAAGTAGTAGTCGATCGACGACAGGTCGCGCTGCGCGAGGTCCATGTTCAGCAGCCCGATGTAGATCGTCGGGACCGCGAAGAACTTGGTGATGCGGTCGCGCTCGATCGCCTCCAGCACCGGCTCGGGCGCGTAGCGGCGGAAGAGCGCGAGCGTCGCGCCGGCCTCGAAGCCGGCGTTCATGATGTAGTTCTGCCCGAAGACGTGGAAGAGCGGCAGGAAGAGCGCGAGGCGGTCGCTGCGCCGGTAGCCCGAGCACTTGGCCGCGGTGCGCATGTTCGTGGCGATGTTGCGATGGGTGAGCGTCACCCCTTTCGGCTGGCCGGTCGTGCCGGAGGAGTAGAGCAGCACCGCGGGATCGTCGGGCTGCATCTGGACGGCGCGGAAGGCCGGGTCGCCGCGCGCGAGCCAGTCCTCGAGCGCGATCTCGTCGGGCTCGGTGCCCTCGCAGATGACCGTGTGCCGGATCGAGGGGCACTCGGGCCGCGGCACGTTGGGCAGCAGCTCCTGGGTGGTGAAGAGCACCTCGGGGCGCGCGTCGTTGACGATGTGCCGCACCTCTTCCCACTTGAAGATCGAGTTGATCGACACGACGATCGCGCCGACCTTCAGGCCGGCGAGGTAGGCGAGCGCGAAGGCGGGGATGTTGGGCAGGTACAGCGCGATCCGGTCCCCGCGATTCACGCCGTGCCGGGCGAGCGCGTGGGCGAGCGCCGAGGCGCAGTAGTCGAGCGTCGCGTACGAGACGCTCTTGCCCTCGAAGAGGATCGCGGGGTGGTCCTGCAGGCGCGCGGCGGCGCGCTCCACGTGCTGGGCGACGTTCATCGGCGGGCGCTAGAAGTTGACGTTGTCCTTGCCCTTGAGCCGCAGGATGTCGCGCGCCTCCCCGGGGGTGGCGACCTCCAGGCCGAGCTCCTCGAGGATGCGGCGGATCTTCGCCACCTGCTCGGCGTTGGTCTGCGCGAGCCGTCCCTTGCCGAGCCACAGGCTGTCCTCGAGCCCGACGCGCACGTTGCCGCCCATCACCGCGGACATCGTCGCGACGTACATCTGGTTGCGCCCGGCGCCGAGCACCGACCAGCGGTAGTCGGCGCCGAACAGCCGGTCGGCGGTGCGCTTCATGTGCAGCACGTCCTCCGGGTGCGGGCCGATCCCGCCGCGGATGCCGAACACCGACTGGATGAAGAGCGGGGGCTTCACCAGCCTGCGCTCGAGGAAGTGCGCCGCGGTGTACAGGTGCCCGATGTCGTAGCACTCGATCTCGAAGCGGGTGTCGTTGCCGCTGCACGACTCCAGGATGTACGCGATGTCGCGGAAGGTGTTCTTGAAGATGCGCTCGTCGGAGCCGGCGAGGTAGGGCAGCTCCCAGTCGTGCTTCCAGTCCTTGTAGCGCGGGATCATCTCGTACAGGCCGAAGTTCATCGAGCCCATGTTGAGCGAGGCGACTTCGGGCTTGAGCTGGAGCGCCGGCTGCAGGCGCTCCTCCACCGTCATCGTCGGCGCGCCCCCGGTGGTGAGGTTGATGACCACGTCGGAGGCCGCCTTGATCTTCGGCAGGAACTGCTTGAAGACGGCGGGGTCCTGCGTGGGGCGCCCGTCGCCGGGCATGCGCGCGTGCAGGTGGACGATCGCCGCGCCGGCGCGGGCCGCGCCGATCGCGCCCTCGGCGATCTCGTCGGGCGTGATCGGCAGGTGCGGCGACATCGTCGGGGTGTGGATCGCGCCGGTCACGGCGCAGGTGATGATGACCTTGCTCTGATTCGCCGACATTGGTTCTCCCGCCTGTTAGCGTTCCTGCCCGCGCTTGTGGGCCGCCAGCGCCATCAGCCGCCGGTCGCGCCACGCCGCGCGCTCGCCGAGCCGGTCGGCGGGCACCGCCGCGCGCCGCTCCGCGTCGAGCCGCGCGAGGGCCTGCGCGCTCCACTCGCGCGGCGCCTGAGCGCGGTCCATCTCGACCATCGTCGCGGCGTAGCGGCGCGCGTAATCTAGCACTCCCGCGGGCGCGTTGAGGTCGATCGTCTCGAGCGGACCCATGAACGACCAGCGCAGGCCGAGCCCGTCGCGCACGGTCCGGTCGATGTCCTCGGCCGACGCGTAGCCGTCCTCGTAGAGCCGGATCGCCTCGCAGACGAGCGCCGCCTGCAGGCGGTTGAGGAGGAAGCCGGGGATCTCGCGCCGCACCACGACCGGCACCTGTCCCGCCGCCGCGTGCAGCGCGCGGGTCCGCGCCAGGACCTCCGGCGCGGTCCACGGCGCCGGGCAGAGTTCCACCACGGGCACCACGTGCGGCGGGTTGACCGGGTGCGCGACCAGGCAGCGCGCGCGCCCCGGCAGCCCGTCGCTGAACGCGGACGCGGGGATGTAGGAGGTCGAGCTCGCGAGAACGCAGTCGGGCGGCGCGAGGCGGTCGAGCTGCGCAAAGATCGCGCGCTTGGCCTCCACCGTCTCGCGCACGCTTTCCTGGACGTACGCGCAAGCACGCACGGCCTCGGCGAGGTCCGGCGCCGCAACGATGCGCGCGCGCACCGCAGCGGGTTCCTCGGCGAGCAGGCCGAAGCGCGCGAGCTCGGCGAGCGCCCCGTCGACGAGCGCCAGGCTGGCCGCGAGCGCGGCGGCGTCGCTGTCGTACGCCGCGACCGGGTGCCCGGCGCGCGCGAACACGATCGCCCAGGCGCGCCCGATGAGGCCGCAGCCGACGACGCCGATCCGGTCCATGCGCTAGACGGTGTGGGTGAGGTCGCCGCAGATCGACAGCGCCTGGCCGGAGATGTGCTTCCCGGCGTCGGTGGCGAGGAAGAGCGCCATGTTCGCGACGTCCTGGGCGGTGACGAAGGTGCGCAGGCTCGCCGTTTCGAGCAGCTTGCGCTTCTGCGCCTCGAACGGGATTCCGAACGCCTGCGCCTTCGCGTCGATCACCCGGTCGATGCGCTCGCCCTCGACGTTGCCGGGCTGCAGGCAGTTCACCCGCACGCCGTCGGGCCCGGCTTCGATGGCGAGACTCTTGGTGAATCCGACCACGCCCCACTTCGCCGCCGCGTAGGGCGCGCGCAGCGGGAACCCGAGCCGTCCGGCCACCGAGGAGAGGTTGACGATGCTGCCGCCGCCGGCGGCCTTGAGCAGCGGCAGCGCGAGCCGCGTGCAGTAGAACATCCCGCTCAGGTCGACCGCGATGCACCGGTCCCAGTCCGCGGGCGCGATGTCCTCGACTTTCGCGGTCGGCCCCGCGATGCCGGCGTTGTTCACGAGCACGTCGAGCCCGCCGAGGCTGCGCCGGACGTCGGCGAAGAGCCGCTCGACCTCGTCGAGGCGCGCCACGTCGGCGACGGTCTGGGTGACCGCGGGCATGAGCCGGCGCGCCTCGTCGAGGGCCGCGCGATCGACGTCGCAGACGTGCACGCGCGCCCCGTGGTCGAGGAACGTCCTGGCGATGGCGCGGCCGATCCCGGCCGCGCCGGCGGTGACGAGCACGCGCAGGCCTTGCGCAGACGTGTCCATGGAGCCTCCCTGGGCGCGGGAGTGTACCGCCGCACCGGTAGAATGGCGCACTGTCGATGAACATTCTCGCCATCGAAACGGCCACCGAGGTGCTGTCGCTCGCGCTCGGCACCGGCGCGCGCGTGCACGAAACGACGCTCGCGGCGGGAGCGCGCCAGGCCGAGCTCATTCTGGGCGAGATCGACGCGCTGCTGCGACGGGCCGGGCTCGGCGTGCGGAATCTCGACGCGATCGCGTTTGGCGCGGGGCCGGGCTCCTTCACCGGCCTGCGGATCGCGTGCGGCGTCGCGCAGGGCATCGCGGCGGCGCGCGTGCTGCCGGTGCTCGCCGTGGGCACGCTCGAGGCGCTCGCCGAGGCGAGCGGCGTCAAGCGCGCGATCGCCTGCCTCGATGCGCGCATGGGCGAGGTGTACCATGCCGCGTTCGAGAGGCGGGACGGCACGTTGCACGAGATCATTCCCGCGGGGCTCGATCGCCCCGATGCGCTCCCGCTGCCGCCGGGCGAGGGCTGGACCGGGTGCGGACCGGGCTTCGCCGCGCACCGCGCTGCCCTCGTCGCGCGCCTCGGCGCCCGGCTCGAGGCGGTCCGCGCCGAGGTGTTGCCGACCGCCGCCGCGGTGCTGCGGCTCGCGGCGCCGCGCCTCGCCGCCGGCGAGAGAAGCGACCCCGAGCGCGCCGTGCCGGTCTACCTGCGCGAACGCGTCGCGCTGAAGACCGCCGAGCGATGAGCGCGCTGCCCCGGCCCGAGCTGCGCTGCCGCCCGCTCGCCGCGCGCGACCTGGAGGCGGTGGCCGCGATCGAGCAGGACATCTACGAGTTTCCATGGACGCTCGGCAACTTCCGCGACTCGCTCGCGGCCGGGTACAGCTGCTGGGCCGGCGTCGCGGACGGCGCCCTGGCCGGCTACGCGATCATGATGATCGGAGCGGGCGAGGCGCACCTGCTCAACCTGAGCGTCGCTGCGCCGTTCCAGCGGCGCGGATTCGGGCGCGACCTGCTCGTGCACCTGATGGGTGTCGCGCGGAGCTACGGCGCGCGCGTCCTCCTGCTCGAGGTGCGCCCCTCCAACCGCGCCGCGCGCGCGCTGTACGCCGGGTTCGGGTTCGAGCAGGTCGGCGCGCGGCGCGACTACTACCCGGCGCGCGAGGGGCGCGAGGACGCGCTGCTGCTGAGCCATCCCTTGTGACCGCGCGCCGCGATCTCCTCCTCGACGAGATGGGGCTCGGCCCGCGCTGGCGGCTGCGCCGGCGGGGTGCCGCGGCGGTGCCGGCGCCGGGGGAAGCGCCCCGCGGCGAGGTTGCGGGGCGCGCGCCCGACCGGCAGGAGGGCGAACCGGCGGCGCTCGTGCCCGACGAGCGCGCGGCACGCATCGCGGCGCTCGACTGGGCCGCGCTCAAGGCAGCGGTCGCGGAGTGCGCCGACTGTCCGCTCTGCAAGGTGCGCCGCAACAGCGTCTTCGGCGTCGGGGACGAGCGGGCGGAGTGGATGGTCGTCGGGGAGGCGCCGGGCGCGGAAGAGGACGCGCGCGGCGAGCCCTTCGTCGGCCAGGCCGGACGGCTGCTCGACAGCATGCTCGCCGCGCTCGGGCTCGCGCGCGGCGCGAACGTCTACATCGCCAATGTCCTCAAGTGCCGCCCGCCCGGGAACCGCAACCCCGAGCCCTTCGAGGTGGCGCAGTGCAGTCCGCACCTCGTGCGTCAGATCGCCCTGATCCGCCCGAAGCTCATCCTCGCGTTGGGGCGCTTCGCGGCGCAGACGCTGCTCGGCACCGACGCGAGCATCGCGAGCCTGCGCGGGCGGCTGTTCGAGTACCAGGGCGTGCCGCTCGTCGTGAGCTACCATCCCGCCTACCTCCTGCGCAACCTGCCCGACAAGGCGAAGGCGTGGGAGGATCTGTGCTTCGCGCGCGCGACGATGGGCGGGTTGAAAGCGTCCGGCGCGGCGCCACCTTGACCGTTCAACAACGACCGCAAAGGGGAATCCGAACATGAAGAGACTGTGGGCCGTGCTCGCCGCCGCCGGGGCGCTCGCGCTCGGGGGCTGCGGCTACAACGACATCCAGCGCGCCGACGAAGGCATCAACGCCGCCTGGTCGGAGGTGACCAACCAGTACCAGCGCCGCGCCGACCTGATCCCCAACCTGGTCGAAACGGTGAAGGGCTTCGCGCAGCAGGAGAAGGACGTCCTCACGCAGGTGACCGAGGCGCGCTCGCGCGCCGGCCAGGTCAAGCTGACTCCCGAGATGCTCAACGATCCGGCTGCGCTCCAGCGCTTCCAGCAGGCGCAGGGCGACCTCACCGGCGCGCTCTCCCGGCTGATGGTGGTCGTGGAGAGGTACCCGGAGCTGAAGTCGGACAAGAACTTCCTCGAGCTGCAGGCCCAGCTCGAAGGGACCGAGAACCGCATCGGCGTGGCGCGCAACCGCTACATCAAGGCGGTGCAGGACTACAACGTGCTGGTGCGCGAGTTTCCGGTCAACCTGACCGCCATGGTGTTCGGATACAAGACGAAGCCGAACTTCACCGTCGAGAACGAGAAGGCGATCCAGACCGCACCGAAGGTCGACTTCGGCGGCAAGAAGTAGCGCTCCTCGCGCGGCGATGCTTCGGCGTCTGTCAGCGGCCGCCGGCGCGGCCGGGCTCGCCCTTGCGGTCGGGTTCGCCGCGGCGCAGGACCTCGTGCCGGTCCCGCCGCTGAAGGCGCACGTCACCGACCTGACCGGAACGCTGTCGGCGCAGCAGGCGGGGGAGCTCGAGCGGCGTCTCGCCGACTTCGAGGCGCGCAAGGGCAGCCAGATCGCCGTCCTCATCGTCCCGACCACCGCGCCGGAGGCGATCGAGCAGTACGGAATCCGCGTGGCCGATGCGTGGAAGCTCGGCCGCAAGGGCATCGACGACGGCGTGATCCTGCTCGTCGCCAAGAACGACCGCAAGCTGCGGCTGGAGGTCGGCTACGGGCTGGAGGGGCCGATTCCGGATGCGATCGCGAAACGCGTCATCAGCGAGGTGATCTCGCCGCGCTTTCGCGCGGGCGACTTCTACGGCGGCATCGCGGCCGGCACGCAGCAGCTGATGCGGCTGATCGAGGGCGAGAAGCTGCCGGCGCCGCCGCCGCGCTCCGAGCCGCAGGGCGAGTTCGGCGCCGGCCCCGAGGCGCTGATCCTGCTCCTGGTGGTCACGATGGTCCTGGGCGGCGTCCTCTCCGCCGTGCTCGGCCGCCTGCTCGGATCGGCGGCCACCGGCGGCGTGGTCGGCCTCATCGCCTGGGCGATCGCCGGCGCGCTCGCGATCGGCCTCGGCGCCGGAGTGCTCGCGTTCATCTTCTCGCTGTTCCTCGCGGGGTCGCGCGGCGGCTTCTCGCGCGGCACCGGGCCGCACCGAGGCGGCTGGACGAGCGGCGGGTGGACCGGCGGCGGCTGGGGCGGCGGGGGCGGCTGGTCCGGCGGCGGCGGCTGGTCGGGCGGCGGGGGCGGGGGCTTCGGCGGCGGCGGCGCGTCGGGGAACTGGTGAGGGCCGCCCCATGAACCTCGGACGCACCCTGCGGCACCTCTTCTGCGACTTCTGGAGCGTGCGGCGCGCGTTCCCGCCCGACGCGATGGCGGCCATCGAGCGGGAGATCGGCGCACAGGAGCGCCGCCACGCCGGCGAGCTGCGGTTCGCGGTCGAGGCGTCGCTGCCGCTCGTCGATCTCCTCCGCAACGTGACCGGGCGCGAGCGCGCGGTCGAGCTGTTCGGCCGCCTGCGGGTCTGGGACACCGAGCAGAACACCGGGGTGCTCGTGTACCTCCTCCTCGCCGACCGCGACGTGGAGATCGTCGCCGACCGCGGCATTCACCGGGCGGTGGGCGAGGCCGGCTGGGCGGCGATCTGCGGCGAGATGGAGCGGGCGTTCGGCCGCGGGGAATTCCTGCAAGGCGTCATCCGCGGCGTGCAGGCGATCAGCGACCTGCTGGCGACGCATTGCCCGCCGCGCCCGGACAATCCGGACGAGCTCCCGGACCGGCCGGTGATCGTGCGCGACTGAACCGGGCCGGGCGGCGTCAGCCGATCCAGGCGTGGGCGAGCACGTCGAGGCGCAGGTCCAGGTCGAACGCGTCCGCCCCGCGCGCGGCGCTGAGAGTGACCAGGTGCACGCCGGGCCGGTCGAAGGTCAAGGCGTGAGCGAACGTCCCGCCCGCGGGAACGGCGGCCTCGGCGAGGATCTTCCCGCCCGCGTCGCGCAGCGTACAGCGCGCGTCCGCGGCGAGCAGCGCCTCGATGCGGAACGGCTCGCCGACGGCGCGGCGATAGGCCTGCGGATCGCGATTCGCGTTGTACTGCAGCCCGTTGAGGCGCACGAGCTTGACGAGCCGGGTCATCGCCGCGATTCCTCCGCTAGAATCCGCAGACATTAGCAAACACTAATACACAGCGCAATGCCGCAGCCCGTGCTCGCGCAGATCGACGCGGAGATGAAGGTCCTGGAATCGGCCTGTCCCGGAGCGGGGGCCGGAGCGCTCGCGGCGGTGCTCGAACCGGCGATCGCGCTCGTCGCGCGCACCCTGCGCGCCGCGCTCGACGCCGCCGGCAGGCCGGCCCCGGCGCCGGAGGCCGACGTGCTCGAGGTCTGGCGCGCGCTCGTGAAGGGCGATCCGACGTGGAACGCGGTGCGCGACAGCTGCCGCGAGCTCGTCTTCTATCGCAACTGCCTCGCGGCGGGCCGCGCCGACGCGCTGCCGCCGGTCCCGCACCGGATGGCGGTGCGGACCGCGCGCCACATCTTCCTCTACGTCCGCTCGCGCCTCGAGCGCGCGGCCGGGGCGCCGCGCTGAACGCGCCGGGCTCAGTGCCCGGGCTTGTCCATGCCGATCAGGTGCAGCGAGTCGCCCTCGCGCTGGTTGCGGAGGTGGCGGCGGCGCACGAGCAGCATGGAGCCGCTCATGAACAGCCCGAACGCCGTGATGACGGTGAAGATCGACAGCTCGGCGCGGATCATGAGCGCGTAGAGCGCGAGCATGACGAGGATGGACAGGTTCTCGTTGAAGTTCTGCACCGCGATCGAGTGGCCTGCGCCCATGAGGATGTGCCCGCGGTGCTGCAGCAGCGCGTTCATCGGCACGACGAAGAATCCGGCGAAGGCCCCCACCCCGACCAGCAGCGCGGTCGCGAGCCACAGCTCGCGCACGAAGTTCATCGCGATGACGACCAGGCCCATCGCCACGCCCACCGGCAGCACGTTCACCGACTGGCGCAGGCTGACGAACCGCGCCGCGGCCACCGCTCCGAGCGCGATCCCCACCGCGGTGATTCCCTGCAGGGCGGTGGCCTTGGAGAGCGGGTAGCCGAGCGCGGCCCGCGCCCACTCGAGCACGATGAACTGGAGCGTCGCCCCGGCGCCCCAGAACAGGGTGGTGGTGGCGAGCGAGATCTGGCCGAGCCGGTCGCGCCAGAGCAGGTTGTTGCAGTGGGCGAAATCGCGCAGCAGGTAGAAGGGGTTCTTCTTCGGGACGTGGTGGTCGACGCCGGTGTCGGGGATGTACAGGTTGAACGCCGCCGCCGCCAGGTAGCCGAGCACGATCACCGCGATGGCCGCCTCCCCGGGGGTGTCGATGTGGGTGTCGATGCGCGGCACGTCGAGCGCGAGCAGCTGGCTCGAGACCGTCTCGCTCACCAGCAGGCCGCCGAGGAGCGTGCCGAGAATGATCGAGCCGACCGTGAGTCCCTCGATCCAGCCGTTCGCGGCCACGAGCTGGCTCGGCGGCAGCAGCTCGGTCAGGATCCCGTACTTCGCCGGCGAGTAGGCGGCGGCCCCCAGCCCGACCACCGCGTAGGCGACCAGCACGGTGAAATACGGTTCGGTGCCCGGCAGGGTGAACTGGGCGTAGAAGAACATCATGGCGCAGCCGGCGACCTTGATCATGTTCGTGATGAACATGACGCGACCCTTGGGCATCGAATCGGCGAACGCGCCGACGAACGCCGCCAGCAGGACGTACGAGACGGTGAAGAAGAACTTGAGCAGCGGCACCATCCATGCCGGCCCGTGCAGCTGCGCGAGGAGCTGGATCGCCGCGATCAGCAGGGCGTTGTCGGCGAGCGACGAGAAGAACTGCGCCGCCATGATGGTGTAGAACCCGCGCTTCATGGGGCGGCGCGCCGCTAGCGGGCGGGGGTGTCGGCGGACGGCTCGTCGCGAGCGGGCGGCGCGGCGCCCGCAGCCGCCGCGCGCAGGGCGCGCTCCTGCTCCGCGAAGGAGCGCGGGCGCCCGGCGGGCGGCGCCAGCACGCGCCCGGTATAGCCGGGCGGCGGCGCTTCGCCCGCGAGGAAGACCTGGCGCCGGATGCGCTTGTTGAGTGCCGTGACCCGGCGGTCGATCCACCATGCGTCGCACGCGGCGGCGACGACCATCCCCGCGACGATGGCCGCGGCGACGCGCCAGTCCCAGAGCGCAGCGGCGAGCGCGACGGCGGTCGCGCCGCGCCACGCCCATGCGCCCTTGGGGTCGTCCAGGTAGGCGCGGTGGAGCCCGAGCGGCGCCGCGGCGAGCAGGGTCCAGGCGCGGGCCCGTCGCTTCAGGCGCGCGGCCAGCTCCAGATTCGCCCGCTGCAGCCCGGCGCCGCCCAGGTCGCGCCGCTTCCAACCCTCGCTCAAGGAATCACTCGTCGGGGAAACCGATTCGGCCGGTCATAAGTTTTGTTCATCGGCCGATTTATGATTGAATAGCGGCGCGCAGGATAGCACACGCCCCCGCGCGTCCAGACCGATGGCCGACCGCCGACTCCAGGTATTCCACGCCGTGGCGAAGCAGATGAGCTTCACCAAGGCGGCCGAGTCCCTGTTCATGACCCAGCCCGCGGTCACCTTCCAGATCAAGCAGCTGGAAGAGCACTTCAACACCCGGCTCTTCGAGCGCGGGCACGGCCGCATCGCGCTCACGCCGGCCGGGGAGATCGTGCTCGAGTACGCCGAGCGCATCCTCGCGCTCACCTCGGAGCTCGAGACGCGGCTGCGCGAGATGACCGGGCGCCTGTCGGGGCCGCTGCTCATCGGGGCGAGCACGACGATCGCGGAATTCCTGCTCCCGCGCGTGCTCGGGGAGTTCAAGGCCCGGCATCCGGAGGTGCAGCCGAAGCTCGTGGTCGCCAACTCCGAGGCGATCGAGAACCGCGTCGCCGAGCACACGCTCGACATCGGGCTGATCGAGGCCCCGTCGCACCTCCCGTCGCTGCTCACCCAGATGTGCTGCGAGGACGAGCTGCAGGTGATCGTCGCGTCCACGCACCCGCTCGCGAAAGCGAAGTCGGTCTCGCCCAAGCAGCTCATCGCCTATCCCTACGTGAGCCGCGAGAGCGGCTCCGGGACGCGCGAGTTCACCGACCTCTACTTCCGCAAGGCGGGCGTGAACCCGACCGAGCTCAGCGTGGCGATGGAGCTCGGCAGCCCCGAGGCGCTCAAGGGCGTAGTCGAGACCGGGCTCGGGTTCGCGATCCTGTCGAAGGCGACGGTGGCCAAGGAGCAGAGGCTGGGCGCGCTGGTGGCGGTGCCGCTGCACCCCAGGCTGCTGCGCTCGCTCTCGCTCGTCTATCCCAAGCAGAAGTTCCGCTCGCGGCTGGTGAACACCTTCGTCGAGTTTGCGCGCGATCGCCTGAAGGACGCGGTGCTGTAGGGTCGGAGCGGCGCGCCCGCATGATCCGGTTTCTCGCGATCCAGCACACCTTCGCCGAGTTCCTCGGCGCGCTCGAGCCGCAGTTCGAGGCGCGTGGCATCGCGTTCACGTATCTGCGCCCGGTGACCGGGCAGGACGTGACCGCCGCCGCCGGGCAGTTCGACTGCCTCTGGCTCCTCGGCGGGGCGTTCCCGGTCGCCGACCGCGCGCGCTGCCCGTGGGTCGACGACGAGCGGCGGCTCGTGACGGCATTCGAGCGGTCGCGTCGCCCGGTGGTGGGGCTCGGTTTCGGGGCGCACGTGGTCGCGCTCGCGCACGGCGGGACGGCGCGCGCCGAACCGGCGCACGATACCTGCTGGACGGTCGCGCGCGCGACCGCGGCCGGCCGCGAGGATCCCGTCGCGCGCGCGGTCGACGGGCGGCACGTCCTGGTGATGGCGAACGGCGCGGTCGAGCTGCCCGCGGGGATGGCGCCGCTCGTCGTGTCCGACGACGGCCGCTGGCTCGCGATCCGCCCGACGCCGCTCGCGTACGGACTCGCGTTCCGTCCGGAGCTGAAGCCCGGCATGATCGAGGACATGATCATGGAGGACGGGCGCCCGGTGCCGGAGAACATCGGCGCGATTCTGGAGGAGGCGCGGGCGCGCTGGGCCGACGCGCAGGAGACCACCGCACGGGTGGTGGCGGGGCTGGTCGAGGCGCTCGACCTCATGCAGGAGCGGCGCAAGATGCCGGTGTTCGGCCTGAAGGCGGTCAGGGAGGACGAATGAGCGGTGCGCGTCCGGGCGGGAGCGCGGGCGAGGCCCGGCTCCTCGCGCTCTGGCGCCGGCTCGACCGCGAGCGGCGGGCGACGCTCGTCGAGTTCGCGGAGTTCCTCGCCGCGCGCGGCGAGGCGCCGCGCTCCGCGCAGGTCGCGACGCTGCGGCCGCAGCACGAGACCGTGGTGCACGCGGTGCGCCGCCTGAACGCGAGCTTCCCCATGCTCGGGCGCGTGCGGCTCCTGCAGCCGGTCGGCGACCTCCTGTCGCAGCATCTCGTGGACGGCCGCGACGCGACCGCGGTCATCGACGATCTGGAGGCGCTCTACGCGGCGGCGTACGCGGCCTTCCTGAAGGCGCAGTAGCGCAGCAGTGGCTCACCGGACGGGCCACCGCGCCGGTTAACATCCGCACTCCCAACTCGCAGCCATGCCCCGTCCGATCCGCGCCACGTTCGATGCCGCCGCGTTCGCGCGCAACCTCGCGGTCGCGCGCGCGCGCGCCGGGGGCGCGCGGGTCTGGGCGGTGGTCAAGGCGAACGCCTACGGACACGGCCTCGTGCGCGCGGCGCGCGCGCTCGGCGCCGCCGACGGTTTCGCGCTGCTCGATCTCGACGAAGCGGTGCGCCTGCGCGAGGCGGGGGTACGCAAGCCGATCCTGCTCCTGGAGGGATTCTTCGCGCCGGCCGACCTCGAGCCGATCGCGCGGCACGCGCTCACCGCTGTAGTCCATTCGAGCGAGCAGATCGCGTTGCTCGAATCGATTCGGCCAAGTCGGCCGTTCGACGTGTTCCTCAAACTCAACACCGGGATGAACCGGCTCGGGATTCGCGCCGCGGACGCGCGCGCCGCGCTCGCGCGCCTGAGGGCGACCGGGTGTGTCGGCGAGGTCACCCTGATGACGCATTTCGCCGACGCCGACGGGCCCGGCGGCGTGGCCGAGCAGCTCGCGCGCTTCGAGGCCGCGACGCAAGGGCTCGGGCTTCCGCGCAGCCTCGCCAACTCGGCCGCGCTGCTGCGCTTCCCGCAATCCCGGGCCGACTGGGTGCGGCCGGGGATCATGCTCTACGGCTGCTCGCCGTTCCCTGAGGAGTCGGCCGACGCACTCGGGCTCGCGCCGGTGATGACGCTGACGAGCGAGCTGATCGCCGTCCGCGAGCTCGCTGCGGGCGACCAGGTGGGCTACGGCGGCGCGTTCACCGCGGAGCGCGCCATGCGGATCGGCGTGGTGGCGTGCGGCTACGCCGACGGCTATCCGCGCCATGCACCGACCGGCACGCCGATCCTGGTCGGTGGCAGGCGGACGCGAACGGTGGGGCGCGTGTCGATGGACATGCTCACCGTGGATCTCGAAGGCCTGCCGGACGCGCGCGTTGGCGCGCCGGTCACGCTCTGGGGCGAGGGCCTGTCGTGCGACGAGGTCGCGACGGCGGCAGGGACCGTGAGCTACGAGCTCCTGTGCGCGCTCGCAGCGCGCGTGCCGCAGACGGAGCGCGCGTAGGCGATGGCGCAGGCGAAGTCGATCTACGTCTGCGGCGAGTGCGGCGGCGCCTCGACGAAGTGGCAGGGGCAGTGCGCGCACTGCGGCGCCTGGAACACGCTGCTCGAGACCGCCGCCGAGCGGCCGGCGCAGCGGCGCTACGGCGGAGTGGCGAAGGCGGCGGCGCTCACCTCGCTCGCCCGTGTGACCGCGAAGGAGTCGGTGCGCATGCCGACCGGCGTGAGCGAGTTCGACCGGGCGCTCGGCGGCGGGCTGGTGGCCGGGCAGGTGGTGTTGATCGGCGGCGATCCCGGCATCGGCAAGTCGACGCTGCTCCTTCAGGCGCTCGCGTGGATGAGCTCGGCGCGCAAGTCGATCTACGTGACGGGGGAGGAGTCCGCGGAGCAGACCGCGCTGCGCGCGCAGCGGCTGCAGGTCGACGCCGCCGACGTGAAGCTCCTGGCCGAGATCCAGCTCGAGCGCATCGCCGCGACGCTGGAGGCCGAGAAGCCGGAGATCGCGGTGGTGGATTCGATCCAGACGCTCTATTCGGAGGCGCTCGCCTCGGCGCCCGGGTCGGTGGCGCAGGTGCGCGAGTGCGCGGCGCAGCTGACGCGGGTGGCGAAGGCGCACGGGATCGCGCTCGTCTTCGTCGGCCACGTCACCAAGGAGGGTGCGCTCGCCGGGCCGCGCGTGCTCGAGCACATCGTCGACACGGTGCTCTACTTCGAAGGCGACCCGAACTCCAGCTTCCGGCTGATACGCGCGTTCAAGAACCGCTTCGGCCCGGTCAACGAGCTGGGCGTGTTCGCTATGACCGAGAAGGGGCTGCGCGGCGTGAGCAACCCGTCGGCGCTGTTCCTGTCGCAGCACCGGGAGCCGGTGCCCGGCTCGTGCATCCTCGTCACGAACGAGGGCACGCGGCCGCTGCTCGTCGAGGTGCAGGCGCTGGTGGACGGAGCGGCGGGGATGAACCCGCGGCGCCTCGCGCAGGGCCTCGATCAGGGGCGGCTCGCGATGCTGCTCGCAGTCCTGCATCGGCACGGTGGCGTCGCGTGTCACGACCAGGACGTGTTCGTCAACGCGGTCGGCGGGGTGCGGATCGGCGAGCCGGCGGCGGATCTCGCCGTCCTGCTCGCCGTCGCCTCGAGCCTGCGTGCCCGCCCGCTGCCCGACAAGCTGGTGGTGTTCGGCGAGGTCGGGCTGGCCGGGGAGGTGCGCCCCGCGCCGCGCGGCCAGGAACGGCTGCGCGAGGCGGCGAAGCTCGGGTTTCGGCGGGCGCTCGTGCCGAGGGCGAACGCGCCAAAGCAGCCGATTCCCGGGATCGAGGTGAGCGCGATCGAGCGGCTCGCCGACGCGCTCGCTGCGGTTCAACTCCGGTAGCGCAGCGCCTCGACCAGCAGGGCGAAGGCCGGCGATGACTGTCGGCGGCTCGGGTAATAGAGGTGGTATCCGGAGAAAGGCGCGCACCAATCCTCGAGTACTCGAATGAGGCTTCCGCGGGCGACGTGCGGCTGCGCCGTGTCCTCGGGCATGTACGCCAGGCCGAGGCCGGCCAATGCTGCATCCACGCGCTGCCTGAGCGTGTTGAAGACGAGCTGCCCGTCCACTCGCACCTTCAGCTCGCGCTTACCCTTCTCGAACTCCCATGCGTACAGGCCACCATGGGTCGGCATGCGGAGATTGATGCAGTTGTGCTCGGTCAGGTCCTGCGGCTTCTTCGGTGAGCGTCGCTTCTCGAAATACGCCGGGGAGCCCACGACGGCCATCCGCATATCGGGCCCGATGCGCACGGCGATCATGTCCTTCGCGACCTGTTCTCCAAGACGAACGCCCGCGTCGTAGCGCTGCGCGACGATATCGGTGAATCCATAGTCGACGCTGACCTCGACTTTGATATCGGGGTAACTCGGCAGGAGCTTCATCAAGGCGGGCGAGATGGCCGTGTACGCCGCGTGCTCGCCGGCCGTGATGCGAATGGTGCCGGCGGGCTTCTCGCGCAGCTCGCTTAAGGCGTCCAACTCGGCCTCGATCTCCTCGAAGCGAGAGCCCACGGTCGCCAGAACGCGTTCGCCTGCCACGGTGGCCGCGACACTCCGCGTCGTGCGGGTCAGCAGCCGGAGGCCCAGCCTCGACTCCAGCCCGCGAATGGTCTGGCTCAGCGCGGATTGCGAAACCCCGAGCTTCGCGGCCGCCTTGGTGAAGCTCCGCTCCCGCGCGACAGCTAGAAAGGCTAGGAGGTCGCTGACGTTCTCGCGGCGCATTCAGTAGTCCTTCTAATGAGTCCATGCGGATTATCCCCTCTAATCACCGGACCGATCAGCGACTACTCTGTTCGCAGTGACGAGTTGGGCCCAATTGGGGCCAACGCATCAACGTCGCGCTGCTCGCGAGGGAGGCACCGAAATGACGACATCCGGCTACAACGCGAAGGCTTACGCGGCCGCCGCCGCGACCTCGCCCCTCGCACGGACGACGATCCGGCGGCGCGAGCCCACGGCGCGCGACGTGCGGATCGAGATCCTCTTCTGCGGCATCTGTCACTCCGACCTGCACTACGCCCGCAACGAGTGGCGCGACGTCCTGCCCGCGGCGTACCCGTGCGTGCCGGGCCACGAAATCGTGGGGCGCGTGGCGAAGGTCGGCCCGGGCGTCGCGCGGCACAAGGTCGGTGACCTGGTCGCGGTCGGCTGCCTAGTCGATTCCGACCACACCTGCCCGAACTGCCAGGCGGGGCTCGAGAACTTCTGCCCGAACCTGACGCTCACCTTCGGCTCGGTCGACAGGCACGGAACCGCTCCGGTGACCTTCGGCGGCTACTCCGACAGCATCGTGGTCGATGAGCGCTTCGTCCTGCGCGTCCCGTCGAACCTGAACCCCGCCGGCGCCGCCCCGCTCCTGTGCGCTGGGATCACGACCTACTCGCCGCTGCGCCGCTTCGGCGTGGGCAAGGGCAAGAAGGTGGGCATCGTCGGCCTGGGCGGGCTGGGCCACATGGGGACCAAGCTCGCCCGGGCGTTCGGCGCCCACGTCGTTGTCTTCACCACCTCGCCAAGCAAGACCGAAGACGCTCAGCGGCTGGGCGCCCACGAGGTCGTCGTGTCGCGCAACACCAACGAGATGAAGAAGCACGCCGGGTCCTTCGACTTCATCCTCGACACGGTCGCGGCCGATCACGACATCAACCAGTACCTCAACCTGCTGCGGCTCGAAGGGAACCTCACGCTCGTCGGTGCGCCGCCGAAGCCCCTGGCGCTCTCGTCGTTCGCGCTGATCTTCGGAAACCGCAGCGTTTCCGGCTCCAACATCGGCGGCATCCCGCAGACCCAGGAGATGCTCGACTTCTGCGGGCAGCATGGCATCACGGCCGACGTCGAAGTCATCCCGGTCCAGAAGGTCAACGAGGCCTGGGACAGGCTCGTCAAGGCGGACGTGAAGTACCGCTTCGCCATCGACATGGCTTCCCTCGGGGCCGAGTGAAAGGAGGCAGATGAGGCTCCTCGCGGCGGTGCTCGTGTCACTCTCCATGGCCGCTTCGGCGTTCGCCCAGGCCGATCTGACGATCGCGCGCAGCGGCGCTCAGACTTCCCGCACCGGACCGGAAGAGAACTTCACTGGTTCGGTTCGGGTCGATCCGCTGTTCCCGGCGCGCGAGCCGGCGCGCGCCTCCGGCGCCTACGTCACCTTTCAGCCGGGCGCGCGCAGCGCCTGGCACACGCATCCGCTCGGCCAGACTCTCGTCGTCACGGCCGGCGTCGGGCGGGTGCAGCGCCGGGGCGGCCCGATCGAGGAGATCCGGGCAGGCGATGTCGTATGGATCCCCCCAGGGGTGAAGCACTGGCACGGCGCGGCGCCGGACAGCGCGATGACGCACCTCGCCGTCCAGGAGCACGTCGGCGGCGAGGTCGTCGACTGGCTGGAAAAAGTGAGCGACGCGCAATATCGCGCGCCGCACCCCGGAAGCGCGTCGGGACCGGCCGCTGCGCAACCGACCACGGCGCAACGGCTGTTCGGCGACATCAATCCCAAGCTCGCCGAGCTCACCGACAACGTGCTCTTCGGCGACGTGTGGGCGCGTCCGGGACTTTCCCCGCGCGACCGCAGAGCCGTGGATCGTGCCGATCCCGGGCACGACCAAGCTGCACCGGCTGGAGGAGAACCTGGGCGCCGTCTCCCTGCAACTGGCGCAGACCGACCTCAGCAGTATTGAGCAGGCCCTCACAGAGGTCAGGATTCAAGGTGACCGTTACCCCGCTGCGCTGCAGGCACGGGTCGGTCGATAGCGCCAGGAGACCCCCAATGACTTCTGATCATGATTCGACCCGTCGAACCGTGATGAAAGCACTCGCAGCGCTTCCGTTCGGCACCGCGACAGCGGCCAGCGCCCAGGGCGGCGAAGTGCGTCGCCGAGGGTCGCGAACCCTCGTGGCCTATTTCTCCCGGTCGGGCAACACGCGCGTCGTCGCCGGCCTGATCCATCGTGCCCGCGGCACGGACCTGTTCGAGATCGTGCCAGCCCAGCCCTACCCCGAGGACTATCCGGAAACGGTGGCGCAAGCCCGCAAGGAAAGCGACAGCGGCTACGAGCCGGCCTTGGCGGCCAGGGTGACCACCATGGCGGACTACGACACGGTGTTCCTCGGCTTTCCGATCTGGGGCCAAACCGCACCGCCGGTGATCCGCTCCTTCCTGTCCGGGCATGACCTGTCTGGCAAGAACCTGATCCCGTTCGTCACCCACGGCGGCTACGGACTCGGCAAGAGCCAAGACGTTCTCGCCAGACATGCGCCGAAAGCGAGATTGCTCGCCGGCTTCGTCATGGAGATGGACCAGGAGCGGCGAACGATGGAGCGTGTGACGAGCTGGCTGAGCGGCGTCACGGTCAAGTGAGTTCGGTGGCGGCCTGGTGGGAGCAACTGCCTCGCCGTCTGCTGCCACCCCAATGAAAGAGGCAAGAAACCATGAAGCATCGCCAACTCGGAACTAGCCTGGAAGTCTCGGCCCTTGGCCTGGGCTGCATGGGCATGCATCTACCTGTGAGGTAAGCACGATGCAAAGGCGGAGACTCGGAAGAAGCAACCTGGAAGTGTCGGCCATCGGCCTCGGCTGCATGGGACTGAGCTTCGGCTACGGGCCGGCCACGGACACGGGGCAGGCGATCTCGCTGATTCGGGCTGCAGTTGACCGCGGCGTGACCTTCTTCGACACGGCAGAGGTCTACGGCCCCTATCTGAACGAGGAAGTCGTCGGCGAGGCCCTTGCACCCGTGCGCGACCGGGTGGTGATCGCCACGAAGTTCGGCTTCGACATCGATCCGGGCACGGGCAAGCAGCGCGGTCTCAACAGCCGACCGGAGCACATCAGGCAGGTCGCCGAGGCCTCCCTCAAGCGTCTGAAGACAGACCGCATCGATCTTTTCTACCAGCACCGCGTCGACCCGAACGTGCCGATCGAAGAGGTCGCCGGGGCGGTGAAAGAATTGATCCTGGAAGGCAAGGTCAGGCATTTCGGGCTTTCGGAGGCGGGCGTCCAGACGATCCGTCGCGCCCATGCCGTCCAGCCGGTAGCGGCGCTGCAGAGCGAGTATTCGCTGTGGTGGCGCGAGCCCGAACAGGAGATCCTGCCGACGCTCGAGGAACTGGGGATCGGTTTCGTGCCCTTCAGCCCTCTGGGCAAGGGTTTCTTGACGGGTGCGTTGACGGAGAACGCGACGTTCGACAGTTCCGACTTCCGCAACATCGTTCCCCGCTTCGCGCCGGAAGCCCGCAAGGCGAATCGCCCCCTGGTCGATGCGCTCGGCGAGATCGCGACCCGAAAGCAAGTCACACCTGCCCAGGTCGCGATCGCCTGGCTGCTGGCCCAGAAGCCCTGGATCGTTCCGATCCCCGGCACCACGAAGCTGCATCGCCTCGAGGAGAACATCGGCGCGGCTACGGGCGACCTGACGCCGGACGATCTGCGTGGCATCGAAGGGGCGATCTCGAAGATCACGGTGCAAGGCGCGCGCTACCCGGAACATCTGCAGCGGCTGGTCGGTCGCTGAGCGGACCTTGCACCGGAAAGAGAGCGGATATGAGCAACAATCCCGGTCGAATTGCCTCGCGGTACTGCGTGCTGATCCTGCTTGCGGCGCTCGTCATGCCGCACCTCGGTCAAGCGGCCGAGAACACTCACACCAACAGCATCGGCATGGAGTTCGTGCTGATCCCTGCCGGAACGTTCCAGATGGGCTCCGACCCGAACGATCGCGAGGCAGCCCCCAGCGAAAGACCGCGGCACCGGGTGACGATCAGCAAGCCCTTTTATCTGGGCAAGTACGAGGTGACCCTGGCGCAGTGGGAGGCCGTGATGGGCAGCAGTCCCTACACGCTGCCGCGGTCGAACCCCTACTACGGTCTGCCCGGCATGGCCGACAGGCTGCGAAAGCCGACCAATCCGGCCACGGTGTCCTGGAACGATGCGCAGGCGTTCATCAAACGCCTCAACGAGAGGGAGGGGCACAACCGGTACCGTCTGCCCACCGAGGCGGAATGGGAGTACGCCGCGCGGGCGGGGACGACTACCGCGTACTCCTTCGGCGACGACGCCAAGCAGCTGGGCCGCTACGCATGGTACGGCGAGGACTTCAGGTCGGGATCCACCCACCCGGTAGGCCAGAAGGAACCGAACCCGTGGGGCTTGCACGACATCCACGGCAACGTGTGGGAATGGGTGCAGGACTGGTACGACGAGCGCTACTACGCGAACAGCCCGTCGGTCGACCCGCAGGGACCGTCATCGGGCTCCGGCCGAGTGGTGCGCGGGGGCAGCTGGCATCAGACGGCCACGAGCTGGCGGTCGGCTTTCCGCCGCCAGTACGACCCGGACTACCGCGGCATCAGCATCGGGTTTCGGCTGTGGCGCTCGGTGGATGCGTGAGCCGCGAGGCGCAGGAGGCACATCTTGAACATCGATCTGGCAGGCAAGACCGCCTTCGTCACCGGCGGGTCGAAGGGCATCGGAAAGGCTATCGCCGAAACCTTGGCGTCATGCGGCGCGAATCTCGGCGTCATGGCGCGCGGCAATGACGAGTTGCAGGCCGCTGTCGCGGCACTCAACTCGAAGCAAGGTGGCCGGGCGTTGGCGCTCCAGGGCGACGTCGCCAGCCATGAACAGGTCAGGCAGGCGATCCGCAGCACTGCGCAGCATTTCGGCGGACTTCATCTCGCGGTGAACAATGCGGGCATCGCCGGTAAAGCAGGGCTGCTCCATGCGACGGGTCCCGAGAATTGGCGCCAGGTCATGGGCATCAACCTGGACGGCGTCGCCTTTGCGATGATGGCCGAGATCGACGAGATGATGAAGATCGGGGGCGGCTCGATCGTCAACATCGCCTCGGTCGAGGCGCATGCCGTCCTGCGGGAGTTCCCGGCCTATACCGCCTCGAAGCACGCGTTGATCGGCCTGACCAAGGCTACCGCTGCCGACTACGCGCAACGTGGCATTCGCATCAACAGCGTCTCGCCCGGGGTGATTCGTACACCTCTCACCATGGCCGAAGGCCAGAAAGAGGTTACCGATCGGCTTGCGGCGCGCATTCCCCGGGGGCGGCTGGGCGACCCGGAAGAGATCGCGCGCTCGGTCGTCTTCCTCCTCTCGGATCTGTCCGGCTACACCACAGGAGCGGACTTGGTCGTGGATGGCGCATTTCTGCTACGCGAATGACCCGACCCTAGGAAGGCCACCTATGCCCGTGAATGAACGAGCGCGCAAGAACCACGACGAGCTTTTCCCCGGTCACGTCTCCACATTGGCCGTCACCGACCCCGAGCTGATCGAGATCTTCGACAACTTCGCCTTCGACGAAGTGCTCAGGGAGAGCCAACTGGACGTGCGGACCCGGCTGATGGTCCAGCTCGCCGCGATCATCGCTTGCCAGGCGCTGCGCGAATATCGCGTGATGCTCGGCGCGGCGCTCACCGTCGGGGTGACTCCAGTCGAGGCGAAGGAGATCCTGTACCAGGCGGTGCCGTACGTCGGCATCGCCAAGGTCTTCGACTTCCTTCACGCCACGAACGAGGCGCTCACGGAACGTGGTGTCCCGCTGCCGCTACCGGGCCAATCCACGACCACGCCGGAGAACCGCGCGGAGAGGGGCCTTGCGCTCGAGAAGCGGATCGTCGGCGCCGAGGTCGTCGAGAAGCTCTACGCGTCGGCGTCCGTCGGTCAGATGCATATCCAGGGCTTCCTGTCGGCCAACTGCTTCGGCGACCATTACACGCGCACCGGCATCGACGTGCCGACGCGCGAGCTACTTACCCTGAGCATGCTTGTCGCGCTCGGCGGATGCGAACCGCAGGTCAAGGGCCATGTCGCCGCGAACCTCAACGTGGGCAACGGCCGCGCGCGGCTGATCGATGTCGTGACCCAGCTGCTGCCGTTCATCGGATATCCCCGCACGCTCAACGCGCTGCGGGCCGTCGACGAGGTGACCGGCGCGAGCACGGCGCATGCCGCGACGGCGAAAAGCCGGGAGGCGTCATGACCACTGCCCGCAAGATCGTGCTCGTCGTTGGCGCGACCGGCAGCATTGGACGACTCGTGGTCGATGAAGCCCTCCGGCAGGGCTACGCCGTGCGTGCCCTGGTCCGCAACCCTCGCACGGCGGGTCAACTTCGCCCCGCAGCCCAGGTCGTCATCGGTGACGTCACGCGACCCGAGACGCTCGCTGGCGCGGTGGACGGCGTGGATGCCATCGTGGTCACGCTCGGATCGGACGGCGCCGGAAAGACAGCGGCTGAAAGCGTCGACTACGGCGGCGTGCGCAACGTCCTGAGCGCACTGGGTTCGCGGAGAGCGCGCATCGCGCTGATGACCTCGATCGGGGTCACCAACCGCACCGGCGCCTACAACCGGTCCACCGAGGTGCACGACTGGAAGCGACGCTCCGAGAGGCTGCTGCGCGCGAGCGGCTTGCCCTACACGGTCGTGCGGCCCGGCTGGTTCGACTACAACGGCCCGGACGAGCACCGGCTCGTCTTGCTGCAGGGTGATCGACGCCAGGCGGGCGATCCGAGCGATGGCGGCGTTGCGCGACGGCAGATCGCCGAAGTCCTGGTTCGCAGCCTCGGGTCGGACCAGGCGTTGCGCAAGACCTTCGAGCTCATCGCGGCCGCCGGTTCCGCGCCGCGCGACTTCGACGCGCTGTTTGCACCGCTCGATGCGGACCCGCCGGGCGCCCTGGACGGCGTGCGCGACATGGCGAACATGCCGCTCGCGGACGAGCCGCAGAAGGTCCGTGACGAGTTGGCGGCCGTGCGCGTGCACCGATCGTCGGCCGGCGTGGCTTGACGAGCGACGGGAGAATTCGCGATGCCCCAACGCACATGGTTCATCACCGGCGTGAACAGCGGTTTCGGCCGCCACCTTGCCCAGCAACTCCTCGAGCGCGGCGACCGCGTCGTCGGCACCGTCCGCGCCACCCAAAAGGTCGCCGACTTCACCGAGCGCTTTCCGGAGACGTTTCGCGCCGAGCTCCTGGACGTGACCGACGCGGCGAAGATCCGCCAGGTCGTCGAGCGCTCGTTCGCTTCCTTCAAGCGTATCGACGTGATCATCAGCAATGCCGGCTATGGCCTGTTCGGCGCGGCGGAGGAGCTCACGGACGCGCAGATCGACCACATCGTGGCGACCAACCTCGTCGGATCGATCCAGCTCATCCGTGCCGTGCTGCCGCATCTTCGCGCCCAGGGCGGGGGACGCGTCATCCAGATTTCGTCCTACGGCGGGCAGGTCGCATTCGCCGGAAACTCCCTGTACCACGCCACCAAGTGGGGCATCGAAGGCTTCGTGGAGTCGGTCGCCCAGGAGGTCGCCCCCTTCCGAATCGGCATGACCCTCGTCGAGCCCGGCGGTGCGCGCACCGAGTTCCGTTACGCCAGCGCGCAGGTGGCGAAGCGCATGCCCGTGTACGACGGAACCCCGGCACACAACTTTCTGCGAATGCTCGATCCCGAACGGGGCGGCCTGGCTCCGGGTGATCCGGCGCGAATGGCCGCGCGGATCATCGAGAGCGCTGACGTGGAACCCGCCCCGCTGCGCATGGTGCTCGGCTCACAGGCGCTGGAGGGCACGCTGGCGACGCTGCGCACGCGGATCGCCGGCTTCGAAGCGCAAGCCGAGCTTGCCGCGTCGACGGACTTCCCGCCGGGCACGTGAGCTTCCAGGGCTCGAGTTCCGAGGCGGCGCCAATTGCAACGGCCAACGTCTGGCGAGTTTGACGCGGGTCCGCTGCGCGTCGCCCGCTACACTGAGCCGTTCGCGCTGCTCGTCGCCCAGCTCGCGTACGAGGGAGCGGGTGGGCCGGAACTCGCGTACCGGTTCGAGCTGTTCCGGCCCGCGCGGCGGAAGGGCAGGGCGCAGTAGGGAGCGGGGGAGATGGGGGAGCTCGAACGACTTCTCGTTCTGTTCGTCGCGGCCGTGATCCTTGCGGCCGCGGCCCGCCGCGTCGGCGCACCTTATCCGGTCTTTCTTGCGCTCGGGGGCGTGCTGCTCGCATTCCTGCCCGGCGCGCCTTCGCTCACCGTACCCCCCGAGCTTGCGCTCGCGCTCTTCGTCGCGCCCGTGCTGCTCGATGCGGCCTACGACGCTTCCCTCAGGGATCTCAGGGACAACTGGTTGCCGGTGACGAGCCTGGTCATCTTCGCGGTGGGGTTCACGACCGCCGCTGTCGCCGTCGTGGTGCATGAGCTCGTACCGGAGATGCCGTGGGCGGTGGCGATTGCGCTCGGAGCGATCGTCGCTCCGCCCGACGCCGTCGCCGCAACCGCGGTGTTGCGTCCCCTGCGGCCGCCCCAGCGCCTCCTGACCATTCTGGAAGGCGAGAGCCTGCTGAATGATGCCAGCGCGCTCCTGATCTTCCGCCTCGCCGTCGTGGCCGCCACCGCCCACAGCTTTTCCTTCGCCGCAGTTGCCCCGACTTTCCTTCTCGCCGTGGCCGGCAGTCTGGTGGCAGGGGTGGCGCTCGGGTGGGGCATCCTCCGGTTGATGGAACGTGTGCACCACGTTCCCACTTCCATCATTCTCCAGTTCGTCAGTACGTTCGGCGTATGGATCTTCGCCGAGCACATCGGGCTCTCGGGTGTGCTGACGACCGTGTGCTGCGCCATCACGCTGGCGCGGAAGGCGCCCGAGCAGGTTCCCGCACGCATACGCGTGCCGTCGTACGCCGTGTGGGACACGGTCATATTCGCGCTGAACGTCCTGGCGTTCATCTTCATCGGCCTGCAGATCCGCCCGATCGTCGAGAGCATGGAAGCAGCCCACCGCGCCCCATATTTCGCCGTCGCCGGCGCGGTCCTGCTGACGGTCATCGTCGTGCGGATGGCCTGGCACATGTCCTTCAACGCAGCTCTCCGGTGGCGGCACCACCGGTATGGCTTTCACCCGCCGCGGCCGATGCTGCGGCCGACGGTAGGGAGCGGCCTGGTCATTTCCTGGGCCGGCATGCGGGGCATCGTGTCGCTCGCCGCGGCGATGGCGCTCCCGCCGGGCTTTCCCTATCGCGACCTGATCCTGCTGACGGCGTTTGCGGTCGTCCTCGGCACGCTCGTGGTCCAGGGACTGACGCTCAAGCGTCTCCTGGTCGCGCTGGGTCTGCAGGACGATGATCCCGTAGGCCGTGAAGTGACTGCAGCGCGCGAACGCGCGTTGCGTGCCGCGCTCGCGAGCGTCGCCGACGACCGATCACCCATCGCGGAGCTCGTCCGGCAGGAGTTCACGGCACGTTTGGCGCACGGCCGAGCAGAGTGCGACTCGAATCCCGCCTCGCGCGCCGCATACGGTGACCTCCATGGCGCGGCGCTGAGCGCGGCGCGACGAACCGTTCTCGCGATGCGCAACAACGACGAGATCAGCGACGATGCCTTTCATCGGGTAGAAGAGGAGATGGACTGGCTGGAGATGGCAGGTGGCCGAAACGGGCAGTAAGGGCGCGCCAGCGGTGTTGCGCGATTGCGGATTCCGGCCGGTGCACGGCAAAGCCTTCCTCACCGAGGCGCTGGCGAAGAGCACCGGTCTTTGAGCGGCCGTCCTGCAGGAGGAAGAATTATGGGCAATAACCTCGAAGGAAAAGTCGTCGTCATCACCGGCGCAAGCAGCGGGAACGGCGAGGCGACTGCCCGGTTGCTCTCGGGGCAGGGCGCGACCGTGGTGCTCGGCGCGCGGCGCCTCGAGCGCATCCAGTCGCTCGCAAGAGAGCTGACGGGCCGTGGCGGCAAGGCGCTGGCCATTGCCACGGACGTTACCCACTACGACCAGGTCAAGAGCCTGGTCGACGCCGCGGTGCAGACCTACGGCCGGATCGACGTCATGCTGAACAACGCGGGCCTGATGCCGCATTCGCCGCTCGAGCGCCTCAAGATCGACGATTGGAACCGGACCATCGACGTCAACCTCAAGGGCGTGCTCTACGGCATTGCCGCTGCGCTGCCGTACATGAGGCAGCAGAAAAGCGGCCACATCATCAATGTGTCGTCAGTCGCCGGGCACAAGGTTCGGCCCGGTAGCGCAGTCTATGCGGCAACGAAGACCGCCGTGCGGGTGCTCTCTGAAGGGCTGCGGCAGGAAGTGAAGCCCTACAACATCCGGACGACAGTGATCTCCCCCGGCGCCTTGGCCACGGAGCTGGCGAACAGCATCACCGAGCCGGACATCGCCGAGAACGTCAGCAAGTTCATGCACGAGATCGCGCTTCCCGCCGAGTCATTCGCGCGGGTGGTCGCCTTCGCCATCAGCCAGCCCGAGGACATGGACATCAACGAGATCCTGTTCCGGCCCACGCGCCAGGAGCTGTGACATGACCACGAAGCGCCGGAGGTCGTTCAACGCGTTCTTGCTCATTGCAGCGGGCCTCATAGCTTCGGCATGCGCGACAACCAGCGGAACCGGGCCACTGATGATCCGGGAGCAGGGCAGCTTCGCCGTCGGAGGAACGGTCGCTACCGCCCCCGGCGCATTCGATCCGTTGAAGCCACTGGATCCTGCCGGGCAGACCTATCACGGTGATCACGTCTATGCGTTCTACCAGGTCCCGGTGAACGCGCGCAGGCTGCCCATCGTCATGTGGCACGGCGCCGGCCAGTTCTCGAAGACCTGGGAAACGACGGCGGATGGTCGGGAGGGGTTCCAGAATATCTTCCTCCGCCGCGGCTTCGCGACCTATCTCATCGACCAGCCACGCCGAGGCGACGCGGGACGCAGCATGGTCGAAGCGACCATCAAGCCCACTCCCGACGAGCAATTGTGGTTCAACCAGTTTCGGGTCGGGGTCTGGCCGAACTATTTCGAGGGCGTGCAGTTCTCACGCGACCCGGAAGCACTCAACCAGTTCTTCCGCGCCATGACCCCCAACACCGGGCCGTTCGACATGGAGGTCGTGTCCGACGGCGTCTCGGCACTGTTCGACAAGATCGGTCCAGCCATTCTCTTCACCCATTCGCAGGGCGGCGGTCCCGGCTGGCTCACCGCGATCAAGAACCCGAATGTCAAGGCGATCGTCGCCTTCGAGCCGGGCAGCAACTTCGTATTCCCTGAGGGGGAGATGCCACCGGACATGCCAAGCGCCTTCGATACCCTCAAGGGCGTGCCGGTTCGGAGGTCGGATTTCCTGAAGCTCACGAAGATCCCGATCGTTATCTTCTACGGAGACAACATTCCCACCCGGCCCACCAACATGCCGGCCCAGGACAGCTGGCGCGTGCGCCTCGAAATGGCGCGGTTGTGGAGGGATGCGGTCAACCGGCACGGAGGTGATGTCACCGTCGTGCATCTGCCCGAGATGGGCATTCGCGGCAATACGCACTTTCCGTTCTCGGATCTCAATAATCGCGAGATCGCAGACCTGGTCGCCAACTTTCTCGCGAAGAAGGGCCTGGATTGACCGATCTGCCGCCACCGGGGATCAACCGGCCAGGTCACCAGATGACGTCCGCCGCGATCAAGACCGCTTGCCTGGTGCTCCCCCTGTTGTTGGCGCCCTCGCTCGCCGAGGCGACCGGGAAGGATATGGTTCTCTCCGACAGCCGGGGCGACGAGACCAGGAAAGGAGGACTCATCGGAAGCAAGAGCCGACATTTGAGAGCCGATGACACCATAGGCGACCTCCTCGGCCACCCAGCCTTCGCCGGTTTCGCGAGGCTCCTGCTGCCGTGGGATGGTCGTCGCTATGACCCAGCCATGCGCCTCAGCGCTATCGGTTCGCTTCTGCCGTATCACAGCCACGTGGATCCGGAGACGGTGGTCGGCGCGCTCAATCGCATGATCGACGATGTGAATAGCGGTCACGCCGTGTTCTACCCGTTCTACAGCGAAGGACAGAAGCAGGAGCAACCCGCACGCGAAAATACAGGTCTGTTCTTCTTCCGCGGAAAGCCCCATGCTCCGTTCGCCGTGATATCCCCCGGCGGCGGTTTCTCGTATGTCGGCTCCGTCCACGAAGGGTTTCCCTATGCCGCGGAGATCAGCGCGAGGGGCTATAACGCTTTCGTGCTGCGTTATCGCGCAGGCTCGGGCGGCGCAGTCTCCAGCGAGGATCTGGCTGCAGCCCTCTCCTACATCTTCCGCAACGCGAAGGCGCTCGGCGTCGGCACGCGCGACTACTCGCTTTGGGGCAGCTCGGCCGGCGCGCGGATGGCGGCCGCCATCGGCTCGCACGGCGTTGCCGCCCACGGCGGCGACACGCTTCCCAAACCGTCAGCCGTCGTGCTGGCCTACACCGCCCATTCCGATCACTCGTCCGCCGAGCCTCCGACCTTCGTTGTGGTCGGCGAACAGGACGCAATCGCGCCGCCGGTCTCGATGGAAAGGCGAATTGCGGCCCTGCGCAGCGCGGGGGTAGAGGTGGAGTACCGCAAGTATGGAAGTCTCGGTCATGGCTTCGGACCAGGAACCGGGACCAGCGCTGAAGGCTGGATCGCGGACGCCGTTCGGTTCTGGGAAAAGTTCATCTCGCGACCGAACTGACGCGTGGACCTCGTCGGGATCATCCGAGGACGAGACGCGCGGCTGCCACCCCGCTGCGTACTGCCCCCTCCAGCGTCGCCGGATAGTCGCTCGCCGTGTAATCGCCCGCGAGAACGATCGCGTCGACCGGCGTGCGGTTCGCCGGCCGCACCAGTCCAGGGCGACAGCTGAAGGTCGCCCGCTTCTCGGCGATCACCCGCTTCCACCGCGGCTCGGGCAACGCCGGCAGGTGCACGGCAATCTCGCCGTGAACGGCGGCGGCGAGGTCGGGGCGCGCGAGCGCCTCGTGGCGGCCCGAAGCGCTGAGTACGCCCGCGATCAGGCCCCGCTGACCCGAAAGGGCGCCGCGATCGAACGCCCATTGCAGCAGCCCGCCGGTGAACCCGAGCATCACGAACGGGAGCGAGACCGCTTCGGGGTATTGCAGGTACACGGTATGGATCGGCTCGTACTCCAGCGCGTCGATCGCGCGCGCCACGCCGGCGAGACGCGGATCCGCGGCGAGCAGCGCCGAGGCATGTTGCGGCCCGCACGCGACGATCGCGCGATCGAACGGCTGCGCATGCGCATCGAGGACCACGCCGTCCGCGCCGGCATCGAGCGCGCGCACTGCCGCGCCCACCCGCACCTCGCCGCCGCGCGCGGTCACGAACCGGGCAGCCGGTTCGGGGAACAGGGCGCCGAGGTCGGTCCGCGGCAAGAGCAGGTCGCTGGCAGGACGTTCCCCGCCGAACGTGTCGCGCAGCACGTTCGCGAAGACCTGTGCGGAGGCATGGTCGGGTGGCGTGTTCAGCGCAGCGACGCAGAGCGGCTCCCACAGCAGCTCGCGCAGCGGCGCGGTCTGGCCGTGCTCAACGAGCAGGGCGGCGACGCTGGCGTCCTTCGGAAGCTTGAACCCGTCGCGACGCAAGCGGCCGACGAAGCGCGCCGCGCGCAGCCGGTCGCTCAAGTCGAGACCGTGCGCAGTGAGGAGGCTGACGGCGAGGTGCAGCGGCGCCGGCAATGGCGCCGTCTTCAGCCGAAAGCCGGTCGTCGTCCGCAGCTCGAGCGGCAGCCGCAGCAGGCATTCGTCGGGGTCGGCGCCGACCGCCCGCATGAGCCGGAGCGTCTCGGTGTAGGCGCCGACGAGGATGTGCTGGCCGTTGTCGAGCGCCGCGCCCTCGATCGTGACCCGACGCGCACGCCCCCCGAGCTGCCGCGCCGCCTCGAACACGACCACCTGCGCGCCACGCTCGGCGAGCGTCACCGCGGCCGCCATGCCGGCCCACCCGGCGCCGACGACGGCTACTTGCATCCGCTCATTCGGTCACCCAGGTCTTCCAGGCGATCCACAGTTTGCGGATCGGCGTGAGCGCGATCCGGCGATCGAGGACCCGGTAGCCGTCGCGGCGGATCTCCGCGAGGAGCGCGCGGTAGATGGCCGCCATGATGAGCCCCGGACGCTGCGCGCGCGCATCTTCCCTGGGCAGGAGCGCGAGCGCCTTGGCGTACTGCGCCTCGGCCCGCTCGACCTGGAAGGTCATCAGCCTCGTGAACGCGTCGGAGTGGCGGGCGCGCAGGATGTCGGCCTCCGGAACGCCGAAGCGCGCGAGCTCGTCGAGCGGCAGGTAGATGCGGCTCTTGCGCGCGTCCTCGCCGACGTCGCGGATGATGTTGGTGAGCTGGAAGGCGGTGCCGAGCGCCGTGGCGTACTCCAGCGTCCGCGCATTCGCATACCCGAAGATGCCGGCGGCGAGGAGCCCGACGACCCCGGCGACGTGATAGCAGTAGCGCTCGAGCGCCGCGAGGTCGGCGTAACGCACCTGCCGCAGGTCCATCTCCATGCCGTCGATGATCTCGCCGAGCCGCGCAGCGGCGATCCCGTACCTGCGCGCGAGCGGCGCCAGCGCCTGCGTCACCGGGTGCTGCGGGGTGCCCGCGTCCAGGGTCGCGACCTCCTGCCGCCACCAGGCGAGCTTGGCGGCGGCGAGGCCCGCGTCGCTGCACTCGTCGACGACGTCGTCCACCTCGCGGCAGAACGCGTACAGCGCGGTGATCGCGCGGCGGCGCTCGGGCGGCAGGAACAGGAACGAGTAGTAGAAGCTCGAGCCGCTTGCCGCGGCCTTGCGCTGGCAGTACTCGTCGGGCGTCATCGGGGATAGCGCGCGGCCGCGCGCCAGAGCACGACCACCCAGTCGGGGCCGCGCAGCACCGGGCGGTGACGGAACACGTCGCCGCGCACGCGGTCGATCCGCTCGAGGATGCGCAGGCCGCCCTGGACCACGGCGCGCAGCTCCAACCCGCTGCGGCCGGCGACCGCGCGCGCAAGCGGGGCGCCGGAGCTCAGCAGCGCGCGGGTGCGGGACACCTGGAACGCCATCAGGGCGCGGAAGGGTTCGTCCGCCCGCCCATCAAAGAGGTCGGCTTCGGTCACCCCGTGGCGGGACATCTCGTCGCGCGGCAGGTAGACCCGGTTCTTGCGCAGGTCGACGGCGAGGTCCTGCCAGAAGTTGGTGAGCTGCAGCGCGGTGCAGATCGCGTCGGACCAGCGCAGGTTGCGCTCGGTGGCGGCGCCGAAGAGGTGCAGCATCAGGCGACCCACCGGGTTCGCCGAACGGCGGCAGTAGTCGAGCACCTCTTCGAAGCTCTCGTAGCGCTGCTTGACGACGTCCTGGCTGAAAGCGTCCAGCAGGTCGTGGAAGGCCTGCAGCGGCAGCCGGTGCTCGCGCACGGCACGCGCGAGTCGCGCGAAGAGCGGATCGGGGGCCGCCTCCCCGCGCGCGAGGCGCAGCAGCGACGCCCGGTACCCCGCGAGGCGCGCGAGGCGTTCGGCCGGCGCGAGATCCCCTTCGTCGGCGAAGTCATCGGCACTGCGTGCAAAGGCGTAGATCGCCTCCACCGCGGGGCGCAGGCGGCGCGGCAGCAGGATCGAGGCGACCGGAAAGTTCTCGTAGTGATCGACCGACATTTCCCCGCTTCATCAATGGGATCGGGTGTCGTTTGGCTGACAGTATAGGGGCTCCTCCGGTAGAATCCCGCGAGCGGCGCGAAGGTGGCGGAATTGGTAGACGCACTGGATTTAGGTTCCAGCGCCGTGAGGCATGGGGGTTCGAGTCCCTTCCTTCGCACCACCGATCTTGCGGAGAATCTTGAGTCGACCGAATGCAGAACAACCTCGAAAGCCAGTCGCCGGAAACCGTCAATCCGCTGGAGCGCCGCCTGACCATGGCGGTCCCGGTGGCCGACATCGACAAGCAGGTCGACCAGCGGCTCAAGCAGCTCGCGCGGACCGTGCGCATGGCGGGGTTCCGCCCGGGCAAGGTGCCGCTGCGCATCGTGGCGCAGCAGTACGGGCCGCAGGTGCGCTCGGAGGTGATCGGCGACGCGGTGGAGAAGGCGTTCACCTCGGCGGTCCGCGATCAGAACCTGCGCGTGGCGGGCTATCCCAGGATCGAGCGCAGGGAGGCGGGCGCGGACGACCAGCTGGAGTTCAGCGCCACCTTCGAGGTCTACCCCGAAGTCCGGCTCGGCGACCTGTCGAACGCGGTCATCGAGCGCCCCACCCTGGCGGTCACCGACGCGGAGGTCGACAAGACGATCGCGGTGCTGCGCAAGCAGCGCACCCGCTACGAGGCGGTCGAGCGTCCGGCTGCGCAGGGCGACCGCGCGACCATCGACTTCACCGGGACGATCGACGGCGTCGCGTTCGACGGCGGCAGCGCCTCCGACGTCGCCTTCGTGCTCGGCGAGGGCCGCATGCTTCCCGATTTCGAGGCGGGCGTGGCCGGGATGCGCGCCGGCGAGTCGAAGTCCTTCCCGGTCGCCTTCCCGGCGGACTACAAGGGGCGGGACGTCGCCGGCAAGACCGCGAGCTTCGCCGTCGCCCTGAAGAAGGTCGAGGCGGCGCGGCTGCCCGAGCTCGACGGCGACTTCGCGCGCTCGCTCGGGGTGCCGGACGGCGACCTGGAGAAGATGCGCGTCGAAGTGAGAGCCAACGTCGAGCGCGAGGTCAAGAAGCGCCTCGGCAGCGACCTCAAGAACCGCGTCATGCAGGCGCTGCTCGACGCGGCGCGGCCCGAGCTGCCGAAGTCGCTCGTCGACATGGAGCTGCAGCGGGTGGTGGCGGGCGCCCGGGCCGACCTCGAGGCGCGCGGCCTGAAGATGGAGTCGATGCCGATCGACCCGCAGGTGTTCGAGGCGCAGGCGCAGCGGCGCGTGGCGCTCGGGCTGGTCATCGGCGAGCTGGTGAAGAAGCACGACCTCGGCGCCAAGCCGCAGCAGGTGCGCGCGCTGGTCGAGGAGCAGGCGGCGAGCTACGAGCAGCCCGGCGAAGTGGTGAAGTGGTACTATTCCCAGCCGGAGCGACTCGCGGAATTCGAAGGTCTGGCCGTCGAACAGAATGTCGTCGACTGGGTGCTCAGGAACGCTAAGGCCGTCGACAAGGCGGTCGCGTTCGACGAACTCATGAGTGAGACGGCATGATGCGCAACGACGGATTCCCCGGCATGGGAACGGGCGGGCGGATGGAACCCCAGGGCCTGGGGCTCATCCCGATGGTGATCGAGCAGAGCGGGCGGGGCGAACGCGCCTACGACATCTACTCCCGCCTGCTCAAGGAGCGGGTCGTCTTCCTGGTCGGCCCGGTCAACGAGGTTTCGGCCAACCTGATCGTCGCCCAGCTGCTCTTCCTCGAGTCCGAGAACCCGGACAAGGACATCTCGTTCTACATCAACTCGCCGGGCGGTTCGGTGTCGGCGGGGCTCGCGATCTACGACACGATGCAGTTCATCAAGCCCGACGTGTCGACCCTGTGCGTCGGCCAGGCGGCCAGCATGGGCGCGCTGCTGCTGTGCGCGGGCTCCAAGGGCAAGCGCTTCTGCCTGCCGAACTCGCGCATGATGATCCACCAGCCGATGGGCGGCTTCCAGGGCCAGGCCTCCGACATCGAGATCCACGCGAAGGAGATCCTCTACCTGCGCGGCAAGTTGAACGAAATCATGGCAAAGCACACGGGCCAGACGGTCGACCAGATCGCCCGGGACACCGATCGGGACAATTTCCTATCTGCCGAGGAGGCCAGGCAGTATGGTCTCGTGGATCGGATCCTGACCTCGCGCACCGAAGCGACGGCGGGCTAAGAGGGCATTGAATGGCCGGGATGTCCGACAAGAGCGGGAGCGAGAAGCTCCTCTACTGCTCGTTCTGCGGCAAGAGCCAGCACGAGGTCCGCAAGCTGATCGCGGGCCCGTCGGTGTTCATCTGCGACGAGTGCATCGAGCTCTGCAACGACATCATCCGCGAGGAGAGCAGCGGCGACAAGGGCGGCCGCACGGCGCGCTCCGACCTGCCGACGCCGAAAGAGATCTGCTCCATCCTCGACGAGTACGTGATCGGGCAGGAGCAGGCGAAGAAGATCCTGTCGGTCGCGGTCTACAACCACTACAAGCGCCTCAAGCACCTCGCCAAGACCGACGAGGTCGAGCTCGCGAAATCGAACATCCTGCTCATCGGCCCGACCGGCTCGGGCAAGACGCTGCTCGCCCAGACGCTCGCGCGGCTGCTGAACGTGCCGTTCGTGATCGCCGATGCGACCACCCTCACCGAGGCGGGTTACGTCGGCGAGGACGTCGAGAACATCATCCAGAAGCTGCTGCAGAACTGCGACTACGACGTCGACAAGGCCAAGCGCGGCATCGTGTACATCGACGAGATCGACAAGATCTCGAGGAAGAGCGACAACCCCTCGATCACGCGCGACGTGTCCGGGGAGGGGGTGCAGCAGGCGCTGCTCAAGCTGGTCGAGGGCACGATCGCGTCGGTGCCGCCGCAGGGCGGGCGCAAGCACCCCAACCAGGACTTCGTCCAGGTGGACACGACCAACATCCTGTTCATCTGCGGCGGCGCATTCGACGGGCTCGAGAAGATCATCCGCAACCGCAGCGAGAAGACCGGCATCGGCTTCGGCGCCGAGGTGAAGAGCCTGCGCTCGAGCAAGGACATCAGCGAGGTGATCAAGTCGGTCGAGCCCGAGGACCTGATCAAGTACGGGCTGATCCCGGAGTTCGTCGGGCGCCTGCCGGTGGTCGCGATCCTGGAGGAGCTCGACGAGCACGCGCTCATCCGCATCCTCACCGAGCCCAAGAACGCGCTCATCAAGCAGTACCAGAAGCTCTTCGCCATGGAGGGGGTCGACCTCGAGGTGCGCCCGCAGGGGCTCACCGCGATCGCCGAGCGCGCGCTCGCCCGCAAGACCGGCGCACGCGGCCTGCGCTCGATCCTGGAGCAGGCGCTGCTCGAGATCATGTTCGACCTGCCGACGCTCGAGAACGTGAGCAAGGTGGTGGTCGACGAGGCCACGATCCACGGCGACGGCAAGCCGCTCCTCATCTACTCGGATCAACCCAAGGTTGCCGGGTCCCACTGACCCCTGTCCGGGCGGCGGCGCCGCCTGCCGGCCGCCGCGCGCGGGGCTTGAATCCGGGGCGAACCGCCCCAACTTTCCTCCGCTGTGAGGAGTAACCCCATGTCCAGCAACAGCGAACTCTCGAGCCTGCCGACCCAGTTCCCGCTGCTTCCCCTGCGCGACGTAGTGGTCTTTCCGCACATGGTCATCCCGCTCTTCGTCGGGCGGCCGAAATCCATCAAGGCGATGGAGATCGCGATGGAGGCGGGCAAGAGCATCCTGCTGGTCGCGCAGAAGTCCGCGGCCAAGGACGAACCCGCGCCCGAGGACATGTACTCGATCGGGTGCATCTCCAACATCCTGCAGATGCTGAAGCTCCCCGACGGGACGGTGAAGGTGCTGGTCGAGGGCAGCCAGCGCGCGCGCATCGAGGAAATCGCCGACCAGCGCACGCACTATTCCACGGTGGCGACTCCGGTCGCGCCCGGGCCGGTGGACTCCAACGAGGTCGAGGCGATGCGGCGCGCGCTGGTCGCCCAGTTCGACCAGTACGTGAAGCTGAACAAGAAGATCCCGCCCGAGATCCTCACCTCGCTCGCCGGCATCGAGGATGCCGGGCGGCTCGCCGACACGGTCGCCGCCCACCTGCCGCTCAAGCTCGAGCAGAAGCAGAAGGTGCTGGAGATGTTCGAGGTCAAGCAGCGGCTCGAGAGCCTGCTCGCCCAGCTCGAGGCCGAGATCGACATCCTCCAGGTCGAGAAGCGCATCCGCGGGCGCGTGAAGCGCCAGATGGAGAAGAGCCAGCGCGAGTACTACCTCAACGAGCAGGTGAAGGCGATCCAGAAGGAGCTCGGCGAGGGCGAGGAGGGCGCCGACCTGGAGGAGATGGAGAAGCGCATCAAGGCCGCGCGCATGCCCAAGGACGCGCGGCACAAGGCCGAGGCCGAGCTCAAGAAGCTCAAGCTGATGTCGCCGATGTCGGCGGAGGCCACGGTAGTGCGCAACTACCTCGACACGCTGGTCGGCCTGCCGTGGCGCAAGAAGAGCAAGATCTCCAAGGACATCGCGGCGGCGGAGAAGGTGCTCGACCAGGACCACTACGGCCTGGAGAAGGTCAAGGAGCGCATCGTCGAGTACCTCGCGGTGCAGAGCCGCGTGGAGCAGATGAAGGCGCCGATCCTGTGCCTGGTGGGGCCGCCGGGAGTGGGCAAGACCTCGCTCGGGCAGTCGGTCGCGCGCGCGACCAACCGCAAGTTCGTGCGCATGTCGCTCGGCGGCGTGCGCGACGAGGCGGAGATCCGCGGCCACCGCCGCACCTACATCGGGTCGATGCCGGGCAAGATCCTGCAGAACATGAGCAAGGTGGGCGTGCGCAACCCGCTCTTCCTGCTGGACGAGGTGGACAAGCTGGGCATGGACTTCCGCGGCGATCCCTCCTCGGCGCTGCTCGAGGTGCTCGACCCGGAGCAGAACCACACCTTCGTCGACCACTACGTCGAGGTCGAATTCGACCTGTCGGAGGTGATGTTCGTCGCGACGGCGAACACGCTCAACATCCCGCCCGCGCTGCTCGACCGCATGGAGGTCATCCGCCTCTCCGGCTACACCGAGGACGAGAAGGTCAACATCGCGGTGCGCTACCTGCTGCCCAAGCAGATGAAGAACAACGGGCTGAAGAAGGAGGAGCTCACCGTCCAGGAGAGCGCGATCCGGGACATCATCCGCTACTACACGCGCGAGGCGGGCGTGCGCAACCTCGAGCGCGATCTGTCGAAGATCTGCCGCAAGACGGTCAAGGGCCTGGTGTCCAAGGGCGACGGCAGGAAGGTGACCGTCACGACGCGCAACCTGGACAAGTTCCTCGGCGTGCGCCGCTACACCTACGGCGTCGCCGAGCGGCAGAACCAGGTCGGCCAGGTCACCGGCCTCGCGTGGACCGAGGTCGGCGGCGAGCTGCTGACGATCGAGGTGGCGGTCATGCCGGGCAAGGCGAAGACCATCACGACCGGCAAGCTCGGCGAGGTGATGCAGGAGTCGATCCAGGCCGCGCTCTCGGTGGTGCGCAGCCGCGCGCAGCGCCTCGGGATCGCCGACGACGTGTTCCAGAACCGCGACATCCACATCCACCTGCCGGAGGGCGCTACGCCCAAGGACGGGCCGAGCGCCGGCACCGGGATCTGCACCGCGATGGTGTCCGCGCTCACCGGGATCCCGGTGCGCGCCGACGTCGCGATGACCGGCGAGATCACGCTGCGCGGCGAAGTGCTGGTGATCGGCGGCCTGAAGGAGAAGCTGCTGGCGGCCCACCGCGGCCAGATCAAGACGGTGCTGATTCCGGAGGAGAACGTGAAGGATCTCGCGGAAATCCCGGACAACATCAAGAACCGCCTCGAGATCGTCCCGGTGAAGTGGATCGACCAGGTGCTCGACGTCGCCCTCGAGCGCAAGCCCGAACCGGTCGCGGTCGCGACCGAGTCGGCCGCGCCGGTCCAGACCGGGGCGCAGGACGACAAGCCCGCCGCGACGGTGATCAAGCACTGAGCGCGGGCGCCGCCCCGTCCGCGCGACCCGGCCTTGACTTCGCGCGTGCGGCGTTGCTATAAGAACCGTCTTCCCGGTTGCGTTTCGGTCGCGTGCGAGTTCGGCGCGCAGCCGCGCTTCGCACCGTCTCTCGCAGGGGGGAGCCATGAACAAGAGCGACATGATCGAGCAGATCGCGCGGTCGGCCGACATCTCGAAGGCCGCCGCCGAACGCGCGCTCGATGCCGCGGTGGCGAGCATCAAGGCGGCGCTGCGCAAAGGCACGCCGGTGACGCTGGTCGGCTTCGGCACCTTCTATGTCGGCAAGCGCGCGGCCCGCACCGGCCGCGACCCGCGCACGCAGGCGGAAATCAGGATCACCGCGGCGCGCGTACCGAAGTTCCGCCCTGGAAAGGCGCTGAAGGATGCGCTAAACTAGCCGCCCTTTCCGGGAAGGCTGCCCGTCGGCGGCTCGAGTCCGAGGAAAGGGTGCTTAGCTCAGCCGGTAGAGCGTCGCCCTTACAAGGCGAATGTCGGCGGTTCGATCCCGTCAGCACCCACCACGCTCGATCCCGGGAGCGCGTCGCAGCGCGTACGAGCAGGTTGCGGATGAAGCGGGGAGTGGTAGTTCAGCTGGTTAGAATACCGGCCTGTCACGCCGGGGGTCGCGGGTTCGAGTCCCGTCCACTCCGCCAGCACCAGAGAAAAGGCGAACCGCGGTTCGCCTTTTCCGTTTTTTGGCCGCGCGCCGGGCAGGCGGCGCGTCCGAGGGAGCCGGGATGTTCGACTTCGTAGCCCGCAACAGGCGGCTGATGCAGATCTTCCTCGCGATCGTGATCGTGCCCACGTTCGCGTTCTTCGGCATCCAGTCCTACGAGCGGGTCTTCTCCGGCGGAGACGCGGTGGCGGAAGTCGCCGGCCAGACGATCTCGCTGCCGGAATTCAGCCGTGCGCTCGACCAGCAGCGCGAGAACCTGCGTGGCATGATGGGGAAGGCCTACGACCCGGCGCTGCTCGACAGCCCGCAGGCGCGCAAGGAGCTGCTCGAGGGGCTGATCGGGCAGCGCGCGCTGCTCACCTACGCCCAGCGCAACCGGATGCTGGTGACCGACGACCTGCTGCACGCGGCGATCTCCGCCGAACCGGTGTTCCAGGAGGACGGCAAGTTCTCGCGCACCCGCTATCAGGCGCTCCTGCGCGGGCAGAACATGAGCGAGCCGCAGTTCGAGGCGCAGATGCGCGCCGACATGATGATGCGGCAGCTCGCCGGAGGGCTGGCGGAGTCGGGCTTCGTCTCCAGGACCACCGCGCAGCGCATCCTCGAGGCGCGCACGCAGAGGCGTGAGCTGTCCGAGCTCGCGTTCCCCGTGCTCCAGTACGTCCCGCAAGTGAAGCTCGCCCCCGATGCGGTCGAGACCTACTACAAGGCGAACGCGAAGCAGTTCGAGGCCCCGGAGCAGGTGCGGGCCGAGTTCGTCGCGCTCTCGCCCGACGCGCTGGCGGCGGCGGAATCGGTGTCGCCCGAGGAAGTGCGCAAGTGGTACGACGCGAACATCGCCCCGCGCGTGCGCGAGCGCGCCGAGGCGCGCAAGAAGATCGAGGCGATCGCGGCCGAGCTGCGCCGCGAGCCGGAGCGGTTCGCCGCGCTCGCGCAGGCGAGCTCGCAGGATCCGGGCTCCGCGGCCGCCGGCGGCGACCTCGGCTGGTTCGGCCGCGGCGCGATGGTCAAGCCGTTCGAGGATGCCGCCTTCAAGCTGAAGCAGGGCGAGACGAGCCCGATCGTGGAGACCGAGTTCGGGTTCCACATCATCCGGGTCACCGGGATCCGCAAGCCCGGCCAGGACGGCGCGAAGACCGAGGAGCGGCGGGTGAGCCACATCCTCGTCGCGGCGCCGAAGGCGGAGAAGGACTTCGCCGCCGCCCGGGCCGGGATCGAGGCCGACCTGAAGCGCGAGCGGGTCGCGAAGCGCTTCGTCGAGCTTGCCGACGCATTCGGGAACCTCGCCTACGAGCAGCCCGACAGCCTCCAGCCGCTGGTGGAGAAGTTCGGGCTCAAGGTCGAGACGACCGGCTGGATCTCGCGGCAGGGGCCGCCGCCGCCGTTCGACAACGCGAAGCTGCTCGCCGCGCTCTTCTCCGACGACGCGATCCGCAACAAGCGCAACACGGAAGCGATCGAGGTCGCCCCCAACCGCATCGTCGTGGCCCGGGTCCTCGAGCACAAGCCGGCCCAGGTGCGCCCGCTGGAGGCGGTGCGCGCCGATATCACGCGGCTCCTCACCGAGGCCGAGGCCCAGAAGCTCGCGCGCGCCGCGGGCGAGGCGCGGCTCGCCGAGCTGCAGTCCGGCAAGGGGCCGGGCGCCGGGTGGGGGCTGCCGCGGACGGTGAGCCGCGAGGCGCCGGGCGGGCTCGACCCGCGCGCACTGGGTGCGGTGTTTCGCGCCGACGCGACGAAGCTCCCGACGTACGTGGGCGTGGACCACGCCCCGACCGGCTACACCGTGTACCGGATCGGCCAGGTCGTCGGCGGCGGCGCTCCCGATGCGGCCAAGCTGCGCGCCGCGGAGACGGGACTCGCGCGGCTGGAGTCGAGGATGTCCTACGAGGCGTTCCTGAGCGGGCTCAAGGCGCGCTCGGACGTCACGATCAACGAGGCGAACCTGGCGCGGAAGGAGCGCTAGGGCGCCCCCGGCGGGGCGCCGATCAGTCGGCGTCGTCGGCCTCGAGGCCGCCGAAGATCACGTTGAAGCCGCCGTCGACGTACGTAATCTCGCCCGTGACCCCGGCGGCGAGGTCGGAGAGCAGGAAAGCCGCGACGTTCCCGACGTCGTCGATCGTCACGTTGCGGCGCAGGGGCGCGTGCGCCTCGACGAACTTCAGGATCCTGCCGAAGCTCGCGATCCCGCTCGCGGCGAGGGTCTTGATCGGGCCCGCCGAGATGCCGTTCACGCGGATGCCCTGCGGCCCGAGGTTGGCCGCGAGGTAGCGCACCGCCGCCTCCAGGCTCGCCTTTGCGAGCCCCATGGTGTTGTAGTGGGGCACGACGCGCTCGGCGCCGAGGTAGGTCAGCGTCACCATCGCGCCGGCGCGTCCTCTCATCAGCGGCAGCGCCGCCTTCGCGAGCGCCGGGAAGCTGTAGCTCGACACGTCGTGGGCGACGCGAAACGCCTCGCGCGACAGCCCGTCGAGGAAGTCCCCGGCGATCGCCTCGCGCGGCGCGAACGCGATCGCGTGGACCAGCCCGTCGAGCCCGTCCCAGCGCTCGCCCAGCGCCCCGAAGGCGCGCGCGATCTCCGCGTCGCTCGCGACGTCGCAGGCGAGCGTGAGGTCGCTGCCGAGGTCGGCGGCCATGGCCGCGACCCGTTCCTGGAAGCGCTCGTTCTGGTAGGTGAAGGCGAGCTGCGCGCCCTGCGCCCGGCACGCCCGCGCGATGCCGTACGCGATCGAGCGGTTGCTGAGCAGACCGGTGACGAGAATGCGCTTGTGGTCGAGGATGCCCATGGCCGTCCCGCGGTGAGAGCCGCGATTATAGGGGATGGTCGCGCGCTGACGCCCGCGGGGCGCTCGGCTACACTGCCGCGCCATGATCGCGCGCCGGCTCGCCGCCTCGTTCGTCGCGGCCGCGCTCGTCGCGGGCTGCGGCGCCGAGTGGAACGACCCGTACCCGGCCGCCGACCGCGGCAAGAACATCCTCTACAGCTCGTTCGTCGACCGTCCGAAGACCCTCGACCCGGCGCGCTCGTACACCGCGGACGAGTGGAGCTTCATCCAGCAGGTGTACGAGCCGCCGCTGCAGTACCACTACCTGAAGCGCCCCTACGAGCTCATTCCCCAGGCCGCGGCGGAGATGCCGCGGCCGCGCCTGCTCGATGCCGAAGGGCGCGAGCTCGCGCCGGACGCACCGGCGTCCGAGGTGGCGTTCAGCGAGTACGAGATCCGGATCCGGCCGGGCATCCTGTACCAGCCGCACCCGGCGCTGGCGACCGATGCGGCCGGAAAGCCGCTCTACCTCGCGCTGCCCGAGAACGAGATCAGGCGCAAGTACACGCTCGCCGATTTCCCGCACACCGGCACGCGCGAGCTCGTGGCGGAGGACTACGTCTACCAGATCAAGCGGCTCGCCCATCCGCGCGTCAACGCGCCGATCTTCGGGCACATGAGCGGGTACATCGTCGGCCTGAAGGCGCTCGCCGCGAGGCTGCAGGCCGAGAACGAGCGCCTGATGGAGGCGCACGCGGCGCGCTACGGCAAGGCCGACCCGGGCGCGCCGTGGATCGACCTGCGCGAGTACCCGCTCGCCGGCGTCGAGGTCGTCGACCGCTACACCTACCGCGTGCGGATCAGGGGCCTCTACCCGCAGTTCGTCTACTGGCTCGCGACGCCGTTCTTCGCGCCCATGCCGGTGGAGGCCGACCGGTTCTACTCGCAGCGCGGGATGAACGACGGCCGCAACCTCACGCTCGACTGGTGGCCGATCGGAACCGGGCCCTACATGCTCACCGAGAACAACCCCAACGCCAGGATGGCGCTGGACCGCAACCCGAACTTCCGCGGCGAGCCGTATCCGTCGGAGGGCGAGCCGGCCGATCGCGCGGCGGGGCTCCTCGCCGACGCGGGCAAGCGCGCGCCCTTCGTCGACCGCGTCGTGTACACGCGCGAGAAGGAGGGCATCCCCTACTGGAACAAGTTCCTGCAGGGCTACTACGACCAGTCCGGGATCAGCTCGGACAACTTCGACCACGCGGTCCGCGTCGACCTCGAGGGCGAGGCGAGCCTGACGCCCGAGATGGCCGCGCGCGGCATTCAGCTGCGCACCTCGGTCGGCACCAGCACCTTCTACCTCGCTTTCAACTTCCTCGACCCGGTGGTCGGCGGCCCGTCGGAGCGCGCGCGCAAGCTGCGCCAGGCGGTCTCCATCGCGGTCGACTGGGAGGAGTTCATCTCGATCTTCCAGAACGGCCGCGGCATCCCCGGCATGGGCCCGATCCCGCCCGGCATCTTCGGCCACCGCGAAGGCGAGGCGGGGATCAACCCGGTGGTCTACGACTGGGTGGACGGCGCCCCGCGGCGCAAGCCGATCGAGGCGGCGAAGAAGCTCCTCGCCGAGGCCGGCTACCCGGACGGTCGCGACGCCGCCACCGGGCAGCCGCTCGTCCTGCACCTCGACACCGTGCAGCGCGGGCCGGGCGACAAGCCGCGGCTCGACTGGTACCGGCGGCAGTTCCAGAAGCTCGCCATCGAGCTCGAGCTGCGCACCAGCGACTGGAACCGCTTCCAGGAGAAGGTCCGCAGCGGCAATACCCAGCTCTTCTTCCTCGGCTGGAACGCCGACTACCCGGACCCGGAGAACTTCCTCTTCCTGCTGAACGGGCCGCAGTCGCGCGCCAAGACCGGCGGGGAGAACGCCGCGAACTACCGCAACCCGGAGTACGACCGGCTGTTCGAGCGGATGAAGAACATCGCGAACGGGCCCGAGCGGCAGGCGCTCATCGACGAGATGCTGCGCATCGCGCGCGCGGACGCGCCCTGGGCCTGGGGCTTCCACCCGAAGGACTACGGGCTCGCGCACGCCTGGCTGAAGAACGTGAAGCCGAACCAGATGGCGCGCAACGGCCTCAAGTTCTACCGCATCGACACCATCGAGCGGGAGCAGAGGCGCGCCGAGTGGAATCGCCCGACCCTGTGGCCGATCGCGCTCGCGGCCGCGCTCCTCGTCGCGGCGGTGGCGCCGGCGGTCGTCGCCTACCGGCGGCGCGAGCGCGCCGCAGCGCGCACCGCGTAGCGCAGTGCTCGCGTACATCGTCCGGCGCTGCCTGTACGCCGTCCCGATCCTGATCGGGGTGAACCTCATCACCTTCGCGCTGTTCTTCGTCGTCAACACGCCCGAGGACATGGCGCGCATGCAGCTCGGCGCGAAGCGCGTCACCCCGGACGCGATCGAGAAGTGGAAGGCCGAGCGCGGCTACGACCGGCCGCTCCTGTGGAACGGCGCGCGCGCGGGCGCGGCGCGGCTCACCGACACGATCTTCTTCGAGAAATCGGTGCGCCTGTTCGCGTTCGACTTCGGCAACGCCGACGACGGCCGCTCGATCGGGCACGAGATCCGCACGCGGATGTGGCCCAGCCTCGCCCTCGCGATTCCCTCGTTCCTGGTCGGCCTCGCGGTGTACGTGTCGTGCGCGCTGGTGCTCGCGTTCTTCCGCGCCACCTACCTCGACTTCTGGGGCGTGGTGCTGTGCGTGGCGATGATGTCGGTGTCGGCGCTCTTCTACATCATCGGCGGGCAGTTCCTGGTGAGCAAGCTGTGGGGCCTCGTTCCGATCTCGGGCTACCAGCCGGGGCCGGACGCGGTGAAGTTCCTCGTGCTCCCGGTGCTGATCGCGCTCGTCGCCGGGTTCGGCGCCGAGGTGCGCCTCTTTCGCACCTTCTTCCTGGAGGAGATGGGCAAGGACTACGTGCGCACCGCGCGGGCGAAGGGGCTGGCGGAGACCGCGGTGCTGTTCGGGCACGTGCTCAAGAACGGGGCGATCCCGATCCTCACCGGCGTGGTGGCGGCGATCCCGAAGCTCTTTCTCGGCAGCCTCGTCGCCGAGTCGTTCTTCGGCATTCCCGGCCTCGGCAGCTACACGATCGACGCGATCCAGGCGCAGGACTTCGCGGTGGTGCGGTCGATGGTGTTCCTCGGCTCGGTGCTGACGATCCTCGGATACCTGCTCGCCGACCTCTCGTACACCCTGGTCGACCCGCGCGTGAGGTTCGAGTGATGCCGGTCGTGCTGCCGACCGACTGCGCGGTGTGGCTGCTGGTGGCGGCCGCGGTCGCCTTCGCGCTGCACGTGCGCCGGCACGAGCATCTGGCCGCGCCGTGGCAGCGCGTCGCGCGGAGCGCGTCCGGGATGAGCGCGCTCACCGTGCTCGCCGCCTTCGTCCTGGTCGGGCTCCTCGACTCGCTGCACTTCCGGCCGCAGCTCGAGGGCCGGGACCGGACGGGGGAGGCGGTGTACGCGGTCGAGGTCCGCAGCGTGCTCGACCAGCTCGTGCTGCCGCTGAAGACGCGCAGCGAGCGCACCTACTCGGCGCCGCTCGCCACCCATGCGTACTCGAAGGAGACCGCCGAACTGCCCGGCGGCGGCATGGCGCGCGATTATCCGCGCCTGCGCTACGGCGGCGCGCACCTGGCCGATCCCCACGAGCGTGATCGCGACGTCGCGCTGACGGTCGCGCGAGGCCTGCTGCTCGCGGCCGCGATCATGGCCCTCGGGACCTGGATCGGCGCCGCGGTCGTGGGGCGCCGCCACGGCGCGAGCACCGCTGCGGCGTGGCGGGCGATCCGGCGCGGCGAGACCGCGTTCCCCTGGCGCGCGATCCTGCTGACGAAGGCGGCGCTCCTCGCGGTGGCGTTGCCCGCGGCGCTGCTCGCCGCGAACTACCACGTGCTCGGGACCGACAAGGTCGGCCAGGACGTGCTCTACCTCGCGCTCAAGAGCATCCGCACCGGGCTCGTGATCGGCACCGTCACGACGCTCGTCATGCTGCCGTTCGCGGTGCTGCTCGGGATCACGGCGGGCTACTTCAAAGGGTGGATCGACGACCTCATCCAGTACCTCTACACGACGATCAACTCGATCCCCGCCGTGCTGCTGATCGCCGCGGCAGTGCTGATGATGCAGGTGTACGTCGACAAGCACCCGGAGCTCTTTCCCACCACCGCGCAGCGCGCCGACTTCCGGCTGCTGCTGCTGTGCGCGATCCTCGGCGTGACCACCTGGACCGGGCTCGCGCGGCTGCTGCGCGGCGAGGCGCTGAAGCTGCGCGAGCTGGAGTACATCCAGGCGGCGCACGCGTTCGGCGTGCGGCACGCGCGCGTCATCACGCGCCACATCCTGCCGAACGTGATGCACATCGTGCTGATCACGCTGGTGATGGACTTCAGCGGACTGGTGCTGGCCGAGGCGGTGCTCTCCTACGTCGGCGTCGGCGTCGACCCGTCGATGATCAGCTTCGGCACGATGATCAACGCGGCGCGGCTCGAGATGGCGCGCGAACCGATGGTGTGGTGGTCGCTCGCCGCGGCGTTCGCGTTCATGTTCGTGCTGGTGCTCGCCGCGAACCTCTTCGCCGACGCGGTGCGCGACGCCTTCGACCCGCGCGTGCGCGTCGGCGCGGCGCCCGCCTTGCGCGCCGGGGGCGCCGGGTGAGCGGGCTCCTGCTGGAGGCCGAGGGGCTGCGCGCCACGCTCGACGCGAGCGGCGGAGAGGTGGTGCGGGCGCTCGACGGGGTCGATCTCGGGATCGCGCGCGGCGAGACGTTCGCGATCGTCGGTGAGTCGGGATGCGGCAAGAGCATGACGGCGCTGACGCTCATGCGCCTGCTGCCGGAGCAGGGGCGGGTGGTCGGCGGGTCGGTGCGGCTGGAAGGCACCGACCTCCTCGCGCTGCCGGAGATGCGGATGCGCGACGTCCGCGGCGGCCGCATGGCGATGATCTTCCAGGAGCCTGCGACCAGCCTCAATCCGGTGCTGACGGTCGGGCGGCAGATCGTCGAGGTGCTGGCGCGGCACACGGGTCTGCGCGGCGCGGCGGCGCGCGCGCGCGCGCTCACCCTGCTCGACGCGGTGGGCATCGCCGACGGCGCGCGCCGGCTGGACGAGTATCCGTTCCAGCTGTCGGGCGGGATGAAGCAGCGCGTCATGATCGCCCTCGCGCTCGCTGCGGAGCCGGAGCTGCTGGTGGCGGACGAGCCGACCACCGCGCTCGACGTCACCATCCAGGCGCAGGTGCTCGAGCTGCTCGCGCGCCTGCAGCGCGAGCGGGGCATGGCAATCCTGCTCATCACGCACGATCTGGGCGTCGTCGCCGGGATGGCGCACCGCGTCGCGGTCATGTACGCCGGGCAGATCGTGGAGGTCGGCCCGCGCGCCGCGTTCTTCCGCGCGCCGCAGCACCCGTATTCCCGCAAGCTCTTCGCTGCCCTGCCGGGCGCAGGGGCGCGCGGGGCGGCGCTCGAGGTCATTCCCGGGCAGGTGCCTACGCTCACGGGGCCGTTCCCGGGCTGCCGGTTCGCCGACCGCTGCGAGCACGCGTTCGAGCGCTGCCGCGTCGAGCCCCCCGGCTGGACCCGGGTCGGCGACGCGCACCAGGTGCGCTGCCATCTGCGCGAGCGCGAGGCGGCGGGCGAGCTCGCGACGCCGGCGACGACCGAGCTCTACGGTGTGGAACGCGAGGCCTCGCCGCCGCTCCTCGAGGTGCGGGGCCTGGAGGTCCACTTCCCGATCCGCCGCGGGATCCTGAAGCGCACGGTCGGGCACGTGAAGGCGGTGGATGGCGTGTCGCTCGCGGTCGCCGCCGGCCGTACGCTCGCGCTGGTCGGCGAATCGGGGTGCGGAAAGACCACCGTGGGCAAGAGCATCCTGCAGCTCGTGCGCCCCACGGCGGGGGAGGTGCGCTTCGACGGCGTCGAGCTCGCCGCGCTGCGCGGCGCGGCGCTGCGCGCGCGCCGCGCCGACTTGCAGATCGTGTTCCAGGACCCTTACGCGTCGCTCAATCCGCGCATGCGGGTGCACGACATCCTCATGGAAGGCATGGGCGCGCTCGGGGTGCTGGCCACGCGGCAGGCGCGCGCGGCGCGGATCGCCGAGCTGCTCGGGCAGGTCGGGCTCGTGGCCGATGCGCAGTGGCGCTATCCGCACGAGTTCTCGGGCGGCCAGCGCCAGCGCATCGCGATCGCGCGCGCGCTGTCGGTGAACCCGAGGCTGGTGGTGTGCGACGAGCCGACCAGCGCGCTCGACGTCTCGGTGCAGGCGCAGATCCTGAACCTGCTCGCACGTCTGCAGCGCGACCTGGGCCTCGCGTATCTCTTCATCACGCACAACATCGGCGTCGTCGCGTACCTCGCCGACGAAGTGGCGGTGATGTATCTCGGGCGCATCGTGGAGCGCGGCACGGTCCTCGAGGTGCTGGGCAGCCCGCGGCATCCATACACGCAGGCGCTGCTCGCCGCGGTGCCGGACCTGGAGGGCGAGCGGGTGGCAGCGAAGGTCGAGGGGGAGCTGCCCTCCGCGGTGTCGCCGCCGTCGGGCTGCCACTTCCATCCGCGCTGCCCGCGCGCGACGATCGCCTGCCGGGTCGCGTATCCCGCGGCGGCGCGGCTGAGCGCGACGCACGAAGTGCGCTGCGTCCTGTACCAGGCCGAAGGAGCGAACTAGGAAGCGGGCGACCGCCGCGCGGCCTGCGCGGGCGGCGCGGGTGCCGGCGGCGCTCCGGTGGCGGGCTTCGCCGCGGGCCGCTTCGAGGTCCGCGCCGTGCTGCGGTTCGGGCGCGGCGCCGCGCCGCTGACCGCGATGCTGAGGCTCTTGCCGACGGCGAGCTGGTCGCTCCCGCCGTTTGCGGCGCGCACGTCGGCGAGCTTCGCGCCGAGCGCCCGCGCGATCGACGAGACGGTGTCGCCCTTCCTCACCCGGTACTGGACCACCCGCTGGCCGCGGGCGGCCGGCGGCGTGAAGATCGGCGGCAGCTCTTCGGTCGCGGCCGCGCTGCCCTTCTCGGGCACGAGCAACTGCTGCCCGACCACCGGGCTCGCCTTCGCGCGCAGTCCGTTTACGGCGCGCAGCCGCTCGACGGGCACGCCGTGCTCGGCGGCGAGCTTGTCGAGGCGGTCGCCGGCCTTGAACGTGTACACCTGCCAGGACGAGAGCGGGTTCACGTGGCCCTCCAGGTTCATCAGGAAGACCTCCGCGCGGTCGGCCGGGAGCACGAGCTCCGGCGCGACCTCGGCGGCGACGACCGGGCGGTTGTGCGCGGGGTTGAGCGCGACGAGCTCCTCGACCGGCATCTCCGCGAGCCGGGCGGCGACCTTGAAGTCGATGTCGTGCGCGAGGGTCACCGTGACGAAATAGGGGGCGTTCGGGATCGGATCGAGGGCGACGCCGGCCGCAGCCGGGTCGGCCACGATGTTCTTGAACGCCTGCAGCGACGGGACGTAGGCGCGGGTCTCCTTGGGCAGCGCGAGCGACGCGTAGTCGGTCGGCCTGCGCCGCGCGCGGTTGCGCTCGATCGCGCGCGCGAGCCCGTTCTCGCCCATGTTGTACGCGGCGAGCGCAAGGTGCCAGTCGCCGAACTGCTCGTGCAGCGACTGCAGGTAGTCGAGCGCCGCGACGGTGGAGGCCATGATGTCGCGCCGCGCGTCGTACCACCAGTTCTGCTCCAGGTTGTAGTTGCGCCCGGTGGACGGGATGAACTGCCACAGGCCGGAGGCGTGCGCGCGCGAATAGGCCATCGGGTTGAACGCGCTCTCGACCATCGGCAGCAGCGCGAGCTCGGTGGGCATGCCGCGGCGCTCGAGGGCCTCGACGATGTGGAAGAGGTAGCGCCGGCTGCGCTCGACGATGAGGCGGAGCTGCTCGGGGCGCTGGGCGTACCACGCCTGGCGCTGGACGACGAGCTTCCCGGTGAGATCGGGGATCGCGAAACCGGCCCGGATGCGCTCCCAGAGGTCGGCGGGTCCCGGCGCGGGCGCCGCGCCGCGCGCGCCGAGATCGCGCACCCCGCGCACCTCCACGCCGGTCACGCCCGCTTCGGGCTGCGCCGCGGCCGGAGGCGCGAACGCGTCGTCCGGGAGATCGTGCAGCGCGGAATCGATCGCGAGCGCCGGCGCGCCCGCCAGAGCGGCGAGGGCAAGCACCACCACGTGCACAGCGCGCCTAGTCAATCTCGCTCCCGCAGGCTGGCGCGATGATACGGAGCCGCTCGCGCCAGGGTCAAGCCATTCGGGACGGCGCGTGCGCCCGGCGGCACGCGCGCGCGCACTCCGCCACGCCTGCCGTCGCGAAGCGTCGGCATTCCGGCACGCCGGTGCGCGTGCGGCGACCGGCCGGAAGTCCGGCGTCCTCGAGGGCAAGGACCGTGCCGCGGCGCGTTTGGGCGATAATGCGGGCACCGTCCGCGCCGAAACGAGGGAATCGCGTTGCAGCCGTCCGACTCATCCACGCTCGCCGAGTGGTGCGCGAGCTCGAAGGGCGCGTACGTGCTCGACTGGGAGCGGGCGCAGTTCGACAGCGCGGTCGAGGACGTCTTCGGCTACAACGCGCTGCAGATCGGACTGCCGGAGATCGACTTCCTGCGTGCGAACCGCATGCCGCTGCGCTTCAGCGTCGGGCTCGCCGCGGGCTGCGGCCTGCGCGCCGACCCGCGCCAGCTGCCGCTCGCGCCGCAGAGCGTCGACCTGGTCGTGCTGCCGCACGTGCTCGAGTTCGACCCCGACCCGCACCAGATCCTGCGCGAGGCCGAGCGCGTGCTGCGGCCCGAGGGCCAGATCGTGATCGCGGGCTTCAACCCGGTCAGCCTGTGGGGCCTCAAGCGGCGGCTGCGGGGCAGGCGCGCCGGGTACCCGTGGTGCGGCGAGTTCATCAGCCTCCTGCGCCTGCGCGACTGGCTGAAGCTGCTCGGTTTCGAGCTGAACGGCGGGCGCTTCGGGTGCTACGCGCCGCCGGTGAGCCAGGCGGTGTGGCTGCAGCGGTTTGCGTTCATGGAGAAGGCCGGCGACCGGTGGTGGCCGATCTGCGGCGGAGTCTACGTGGTGCGCGCGGTCAAGCGCGTGCAGGGCATGCGCCTGGTCACGCCGGCGTGGAAGAACGGCGGCGCCAAAGTGCGCGCGCTCGCCGCGGTTGCGCGGCGCGCGCCCGTGCCCGAGACGCACGCGGCGCACGGCCGGCGCGGCTCGGGCCACCTGCGCCTCGTCGCGGGCGGGGCCGGCGAGGCGAGGCCGGAGAGCGAATGACGCGGCCGGCAGCGTGACCGACGTCGTTCGCGTCTACACCGACGGCGCCTGCAAGGGCAACCCCGGTCCGGGCGGGTGGGGCGCCCTGCTGCGCACCGGGACGCACGAGCGCGAGCTCTGCGGCGGCGAACCGGCGACCACCAACAACCGCATGGAGCTCACCGCGGTGATCCGCGCGCTCGAGGCGCTGGAGCAGCCCGCGCGCGTGGAGGTCTACACCGACTCCGAGTACGTGAAGAACGGCATCACCGAGTGGCTGCCCGGCTGGAAGCGGCGCGGCTGGAGGACGGCCGACCGCAAACCGGTGAAGAACGTCGATCTCTGGCAGGCGCTCGAGGCGGCGGCGGCGCGCCACGAAGTGCGCTGGCACTGGGTGCGCGGCCACGCGGGCCACGCCGAGAACGAGCGCGCGGACGCGCTCGCGAACCGCGGCGTGGCGCTGGCCGGAGCGAGGTAGCGCGTGACGACGCACCGCTGGCGCTTCGTCATCCTCCCGCTCGTCCTGCTCGCGGGGCTCGCCGCCTTCGCGTACTACGCTTTTCGCGCGCCGGCACCGGCCGCCCGGGGTCCGGCCGGGCCGGCGGCCTCCGCCAAGGGGGCGGTCGGACCGGTGGCGGTCGAAGTCGCGCGCGTGGCGCTCGCCGTGGTGCAGGAGGACATCGATGCGGTCGGCACGCTGCGCTCGAACGAAGCGGTCGTCGTCCGCCCCGAGATCTCCGGCCGCATCGAGCGGCTGAACTTCACCGAGGGGGCGGCGGTCCGGAAGGGGCAGGTCATCGTCGCCCTGGACGACTCGGTCCCGGCGGCGGAGCTCGCCCAGGCGAAGGCGAACCTGGCGCTCGCCGAGAGCAACTTCCAGCGCACCCAGGAGCTCGAGAAGCAGAAGTTCGTGAGCGCGACCGCGAAGGACCAGGCGCTGAACGGGCTGCGCGTGGCGCAGGCGAGCGTCCAGCTCGCCGAGGCGCGGCTCGCGCGGACGCAGATCGTGGCCCCCTTCGGCGGGGTGATCGGCATCCGGCAGGTGAGCGTGGGCGACTACGTGAAGGAGGGGCAGGACCTCGTGACGCTGGAGGACATCTCCGCGCTCAAGGTCGATTTCCGCGTGCCCGAGCAGCTGCTCGCGGCGCTGCGCCCGGGCCAGAAGGTGGAAGTGACGACCGACGCGCTGCCGGGACGCACGCACGTCGCCACCGTCGATGCGATCGACCCGCTGGTCGACCAGGCCGGGCGCGCGGTGCTGCTGCGCGCACGCCTGCGCAACAACGACGGGCAGCTGCGGCCGGGAATGTTCGTGCGCACGCGGCTGATCGTGTCGCAGCGGCAGGACGCCTTGACGGTGCCGGAGGAGGCGCTGGTGCCGGTAGGGGCGGACCAGTTCGTCTTCCGCGTCGTGGACGGCAGGGCGCAGCGGGTGAGGATCCGCACGGGCGTGCGGCGCGGCGGAACGGTGGAGGTGGTCGAGGGCCTCGCCGGGGGCGACGTGGTGGTGACTGCCGGCCAGCTCAAGCTGCGCGACGGCGTGCCGGTCGCGGTCGGCACGCCCGCCGGCAAGCCGCCCGCGCCCCCGGTGGCCGGGCAAGGCGGGCCGCCCGCGGGCGCCGGGCCCGGCAAGTCGGGCGGCTAGGGCGCGCAATGGTTCTCTCCGACCTGTGCATCCGCCGGCCGGTGCTCGCCACCGTCATGAGCCTCGTCGTGGTGCTGCTCGGCGTCGTCTCCTACCAGCGGCTGCCGGTGCGCGAGTACCCGAAGATCGACGAGCCGGTGGTCACCGTCGAGACCAAGTACCGCGGCGCGAGCGCCGAGATCATCGAGTCGCGCGTGACCAAGGTGCTGGAGGATTCGCTCGCCGGGATCGAGGGCGTGGACGTGCTGACCTCGATCAGCCGCGCGGAGAACAGCCAGATCACCGTGCGCTTTCGCCTGGAGCGCAACCCCGACGCGGCGGCGAGCGACGTGCGCGACCGGGTGGCGCGCGTGCGCGGCCGGCTGCCCGAGGACGTGGAGGAGCCGGTGATCGCCAAGGTCGAGGCCGACGCGAACCCGATCATCTGGCTCGCCTTCTCGAGCGACCGCTACTCGCCCCTCGAGGTGAGCGACTTCGCCAGCCGGCTGGTGAAGACGCGCCTGCAGACGCTGCCCGGGGCGGCGGACGTGCGCGTGTACGGCGAACGCCGCTACTCGATGCGCATCTGGCTCGACCGCAACAAGCTCGCCGCCTACCGGCTGACGCCGCAGGACGTCGAGGACGCGCTGCGGCGGCAGAACGTGGAGGTGCCGGCGGGGCGCATCGAGAGCCGCGCGCGCGAGTTCTCCGTGGTCGCGGAGACCGATCTCGCCCGTCCGCAGCAGTTCGAAGACGTGATCGTGAAGTACGTGAACAACTACCCGGTGCGCATCCGCGACGTCGGGCGGGCGCAGATCGGCGCGCAGGACGAGCGCTCGATCGTGCGCTCGGACGGCAAGCCGGCCGTCGCGCTCGGCGTGATCAAGCAGGCGACCGCCAATCCGCTCGACCTGTCGCGGGCGATCCGGGCCGAGCTGCCGCACGTGCTCGCCGACCTGCCCGAGGGCGTCACGGTGAACATCTCGTACGACTCCTCGGTGTTCATCGACCGCTCGATCCAGGCGGTGCTGCGCGCGATCGGCGAGGCGATCGCGCTGGTGGCGCTGGTCATCTTCGTGTTCCTGCGTTCGGTGCGCGCCTCGGTGATCCCGCTCGTCACGATCCCGGTCTCGCTCGTCGGCGCCTTTGCGCTGATGTACCTCTTCGGGTTCAGCGTCAACACGCTCACGCTGCTCGCGCTGGTGCTGGCGATCGGGCTGGTGGTGGACGACGCGATCGTGATGCTCGAGAACATCTACCGCCACGTCGAGGACGGGATGGCGCGGTTCCAGGCGGCGCTGGTCGGGTCGCGCGAGATCGGCTTCGCGGTGGTGGCGATGACCCTCACGCTGGCCGCGGTGTACGCCCCGATCGCGTTCATGACCGGGCGCACCGGGAAGCTCTTCATCGA
>WBZO01000883.1_pt1 | contig 54074 bp, 53 predicted proteins | sample 5204261 | NCBI WGS metagenome assembly WBZO01 (sample SAMN12412400, study PRJNA552823) | activated sludge metagenome | isolation source: activated sludge from anammox sidestream of wastewater treatment plant... | place: USA: North Carolina | collected 2017-09
GGACCCGTGGGACGAATTTCGGAATCCGTCAGGGCAGGCAGCAGCCGACGCCGAGGCCGCCGCCGCACGAGTACTTCGTCGCATCGCCGAAGGTGCCCGTCGCGCACGCGGTCGGCGTGATGGCGACGCACTGCCCGCCCGCCGAAGCGCAGTCGAGCGGCGCGCAGCCGTAGCCGACGACGCATCCCTTCGAGTCGTATTTCGCGACGGGCGTGGCGCCATCGCAGAACGAAGGCGAAGGAGGCGAGAGCGTCGGGCACGACGCGTCGTCCGCTGCGTCGCCTCCATCGCCGCCGTCCTCCGGTGGAACGGTGATCGGCGGCGCGTCGTCCGTGCTGCCGTCGAACGGCGCGGCGTCGGGATCGATGAGCGAGTCGGACGGCGAAGACGTCGGCGCGGTGTCGTCGCCGACGACGATCGCCGTCTGCCCGCAGGCGACGAACGCAGCGATCGCGATCGCGACGCCGGCGATGCGCGTCACTCGCTCTCCTTCGTCCCGCAGGCAGCGACGATGCGCCCGCGCATCGGTGAGCGCGGGTGCGCAGCGAGGAACGCGTCGGCGCTCGAACGCGATCCGTTCATGCATCGCGCGATCGCGCGTCCGCCTTCGCGCTCCGGGGCCAGGACGCCCTGCGGGAACCTGCGAGCGTGCTCGTCGGCGAGCGCGATCGCGCGTGCAGCGTCGCGATCGCGGAGCGCGCTGTCGAGCTGGGCGACGAGGCGCGCCTCCTCGAGCGCGGCCTCGCTCGTGTCGATGGCTGCCGGCGCCGCTGCCGGCGCAGCGGCGATCTTCTTGACGTGTACCGGCGCAGGCGCTGCTGCGGGCAGATCGTCGACCGCGATCGTCGCGGGCGCGACGGGGGCCGGCTCGCTCGTTGCCTCCGCCGGGGCCAGCACGGCCGCGGGCTTCGCCGTCGTCACGGGCGCCGCGACGACAGGGGGCTCGGGCGCGCGCGCCTCGAGCACGTGCGGCACCGCGATGCTCGCCGCGCCTCCGGCGATGACGAGGGGCGCCGCGATCTTCGCGAACATCGCGAGCCCGCTGCCCTTCGCCACGCTCGCGCCGGCGCCGGCCTTCGCCGTCGTCGCCGTCGTCGTGGTGATGGCCGCTCCCACCGCCGCGGCGCCGAGCTTCGCCGCGAGCCGCGCGCGCACGCGCTCGCGATCGCTCGACGTGGGCGACATCCCGCTCCTGCCGGCGCGGAACAGATCCGCCGCCTCGTGCTCCCAGCCGCTCACGGCGTCCTCCTCTGGTGCCTCGCGTAGAGCTTCTCGAACTCCTGCCGCGCCGTGCGCAGGCGCGTGTAGATCGTGTTCACGTTCGCGCCGAGGAGCTCGGCGATCTCGGGGACGGTCATCTCTTCGAGCTCCGAGAGGACGAGCACCTCGCGCTTCTCTTCCGAGAGCTGTCCGAGCAGCTGCTCGAGCAGACGCACCTGCTCTTCTTGCTCGATCCCCGCGGACGGCGGGGGACGCTCCGACGCGAGCAGCACGTTCCCGTCGGAGTCGGCCGGCTGCGGGACGCACGGCGCGTCCTTGCGCCGGTAGCGCCGGCGATGATCGCTCACCACGCGCACGGTCATGCCGAGGATCCACCGCTTGATCGGCGTCCGCCCGTCGTACTCGTCGAGCCGGCGATGCAGCACCATGAAGACGTCCTGGACGACGTCGTCCGCGCCGGCCTCCGGCACCCCGAGCCTCCGCGCCGTGCGCCACACGAGATCGAAGTGGTCCTCGTACAGCACGTCGAACGCCGGCAGCGCGACCCTCGGCGGGGCCGGTGCGGCGATCTCGAGGCGCGCGACGGAGCTCGTCACGGACGGGTATTGGCCGAGGGGGCCCGCTCCCGTGGTCAAAAACGCACCTCCGGCCCGAGGAAGCCGCGGACGGTGATCGCGGGCACCTCGTGGATCGTCCCGCGCGCGGTGATCACGAACGATTGCCGGGAGATGGGCGCGAGGACGCCGAGGCCGGCCCGGAGCCCGATCGGTCCCGCGAGCGGGACGCGGAGGGCGACGAGGCCCTCGGGGGCGACCACGACGGCGCCGCCGTCCGCGACCCGCTGCGCGCCGAACCCGGTCGCGCCGAGGCGGCCGACGTCGAGCCCCGCGCACGGCGCGATCTCGACGCCGCGCGTGAGGGCCCAGCATGCACGCGCCCCGCCCGACAGGAGCGTAAAGGTCGCGCCGCGTCCTGCGTCGACGCGCCCCTCTTGCTCCGCGAACAGCGCGCCGTGGAGCTCGAGGTGCAGGCGTTCGATCGGCTCGAGGCCGAGCGCCACTCCAAGACCGGCCGCGAGCCCGGGCATCATCGCGCTGTCGGCGACCGCGTCCGCGCGGAGTGCGAACCGCGCCGGCGCGCGCTTCTCGCGTCGCGGCGCGACGTCGCGATCGACCGGCCTCTCCTCGATCGGTGCCGGCGCCGCCGTCTCTTCGGCCTTCGGCTTCGTGTCTTCGCGATCGGGCGCGACGGCCATCGCGACGACGACGGCCGCCGCCTTCGCGAGCGCCTCGCAGCTGTCGGCCTCGAGCACGCGCTCGCCGCGCGATCGCGCGCTCTCGATGTCGAGCGTCGCGCGGTATCGCGTGCCGACCTTCTCGATGCTTGCGCGGGTCTTCACACCCGGCGGATCGGGCGGGAGCGGGCTCGACGCGCACTCCTCCGCGAGCGCGCGCTCGGCCGCGAGCACCGAGGCCGCGACGAGCGCGCACGCGAAAAGCGACCGGGCCCTCACGGGTTCCGGGTAGCACATCCTACATGGTGCGCAATCGCGCACAGCCCACGCAGGCGCGTCTCGGTCTCGGATTCCTCTCTAGAAACGAGCACCTAGCGAGAGGGCGCCCGTGGCGCCGGTGACGCCGCGCATCGAGCCCTCTTCGCGGAGGAAGAGGATGCTGCCGGTGCCCGCGAGATCGGCGAAGAGCGTCGAGCCGAGCGCGAGCCGGGCCGCGACGAGCAGCTCGGGCCCGAACACGAACGCGGTCTCGTGATCGTCGGAGCGGATCACGAGCGGGTTCTTGTTCGCGATCGTCTGCACGAGCACGCCCGCGCGTCCGCCTGCGCCGCCGCGCAGCGTGAGCGCGCCGAGCGGGAGGCGCACCTCGATCGCCGCCCGGCCGTAACCGGAGGCGAGCGACTCGTCCTTCACCTCGAGCGAGCGGCTCGAGAAGTCCATGCCGCCGCCGACCGAGAGGGCGATGTTCCGCCACGCGTACGCGTACCCGGCGCGCGGACCGTGCACGAGCCCGTTGCGGAGGTTCGCGCCGAGGTCGTAACCCGCAGAGAGCTCGTGGTGGGTGTCGCGCCGAACGACGGGCCGAGGCGCGACGTCGGCATCGACCTCGCCGCCCTTCTTCGCGAGCAGCTCGAGCGAGCCCGACGTGAAGTCCCTGTCCTCGATCTTCCGCTCCTCGCCCTCGCCGATCATGATCGTCGCGATGCCCCCCGCGACTCCGGCGCGCCGGTGAACGACGTAGCGCCCCGGCGGCACGCGGATCAGGAGCCGCCGCTCGGGCGATCCCCACAGCTCGGAGAGCACGCTCTTCGCGCCCGCCGAGTACACGAGGAAGTGCACGTCGCGCGCTTGTGGCAACGACAGCGTCGCCATCTTCGTCGCGGTCTGCGTGAGGACGACCGGGCCGCCCTCGCGCAGGCGCACCTCCGCCTCCGGCTTCTGGAGAACGCCGCTCGACTTCGCCGAACGGATGAGCGTCTGCGAGTGCGCGAATGCGAAGCTCTCGTCGAGCGTCACGCGCGCATCGCCGTTGGCGTCGGCTGCCCCTCGCAGCCCGTTGATCCATGCGTGGGTGAAGATCGCGCCCTGCAGCTCGTCGGACTCCTGCGCCGCCTCCCCGTCGCTCGATGCGTGGAGCCAGACCTGGCCCTGCGCTTGCGGCAGGAGCGTCGCCGAGATCGCGAACGGCTCGTCGGCGGTGAAGCCCTTCTCGCGGGTGGCGCGGCACGCGTCGGTGACTGCGATGCGGAGCGCGGCGGGCACCTCCGCGAGCTTCTGCGAGACCTCGGAGAGGAGCACGCGATCGCCGCCGAGATGGAGCGCGTCGCGATCCCCGTGACCGCTGAAATAGAAGACGAGCGCGACCTCCTCCGAGCGGTGCTTCTGCGCCTCGGCCTTCGCCCTGTCGATCGCCGCGAAGAGCTGGGCCTTCGTCGGCTCGGAGAGGAGGAACGCGTGCTCGGTCTTCACGCCGCCGAGCGAGACCATCACGTCACGCACGCGCGTCGCGTCGTTGTCCGCGAACTTGAGCGGGCGCTCCGCGGGGAGGCCCACCTTGCTCCCGGCCGAGACGAGGATCCGGACCGGCTCGGCGCTCGCGAAGGACGACCACGCGAGGGCGAGCACCGCGAACAGCACCGACACGAGGCGCATCATCGCGACGGCTCCCACTCGATGCGGATCACGCTCTCGGCGTCCTGCATCGTGCCGCCGACCACGATCTTGCCGCCCATCGGCGAGCCGGAGACGCGCGCGGACTTCTCGGAGTAGTGCGTGCCGGGTGCGCGCACCGCGGCCGGCATGAGCTCCAGGGTGCTGCCGTCGTCGCTCACCACGGCGGCGAGTATGGCCTGCTCCCGGTCGATCGCAACCTCGACGCGGAGCCGATCGCCCTCGCGCACCGGGACCTTGCCCGTGAAGCGCTTCTGCTCCCCATCCCGCTCGCGGATCACGGCGACCTGCCGCGTCCCCTTGAACGAGGTCGCGGGCTCCTCGGTGGAGGCGGGCGGCGCGATGGCCTGCATCGTCTCCCCCTCCTTCTTCGGCGAGCGGAGGAGGAGGACGAGCACCGCGGCCGCGGCGAGAGGAACGGCGATCGCGGTGACGTTCCACGGCGAGCGTCGCTTCGCGGCCGGCGCGATCGTGGGAGCGGGGAGCCCGCGCAGGTTCTCGACGAACGCGCGGCACGCGTCGCAGCCGTCGAGGTGCGAGGCGACGGCCTTCACCTCTTCGCCGCACGCGAATGCTTCGAGATCGAGGCTGCTCGGATGGCTCATGGCGCGGCCTCCTCCATGCGCAGCCGCTCGCGGATCCTCTGCGCGCGCTTGTTGATCGTCACCCGCGAGACGCCGAGCTCGTCGGCCGCCTCGCCCTGGCTCATTCCATCGACGAAGAGCATGATCGCGAGCGCCTGCTCCGCCTCCTCGAGCTCACCGAGCGCCTGGAGCGCCGCCCAGCGTGCCTCGGGATCGACGCCGGGCGCGGGACCGACGGGATCGATCTCGTCGATCGGCACCGCGGCGCGCACGTGCTTGCCGCGGCGCAACAGATCGAGGCACGTGCGGTCGGCCGCGCGGCACAGCCAGCGATACTTCGACTGTGCCTCGCGCAGACCTTCTCCTCGTCGCAGGAGCGTCGCGAAGAGCTCCTGCAGCGCGTCCTGTCCCTGTGACCGATCGCGCATGAGGAGGCGGCAGCGACGCTCGAGGAGCGCACCATAACGACGGACCACGTCGCTCACCTCGTCAGCGGAGAGGCCGCGGGACAGCACGGAGCATCCGGATCAGTTCGCTCCCGCGTCGGGGGCAGGTCCGGCATCCGAGGCTCCGGCGTCGGCCGCGCCGCCGTCGACAGCGAACGGGCACGGCCAGCCCGCAGGGGGCGTGTCGCCGACGAAGGACGTCCCCGCCGATCCCGCGCAGCCGCGCGTCGCGACGCCGTAGTCGCTCGCGCAGAGCCCGACGGGCGCGGGGGGCGGAGGCGGGCATGCGTTCGGATCCGTGTAGTAGAAGCTCCGGCCGTCGGGCGAGCAGTGCAGGTTCGGATCGCTCGGATCGGGGTACGTCGCGGCCGCACCGCCATCCGACGCCGTGTCCGGATCCGCGGGCGCGGGCATCGGCGCCGTCTGGTCGACCGGCGCGTCGCCGTTACCGTAGCCGGAGCCGGAGCAAACCGAGCTCGGGAGCTTCGCCTTGTCGGTCAGCTTCAGCTCGACGAGCGTGAGCGGCAGCCAGCGGCCCTGCTCCCACGCGAGGTTGTATCCGGCGGCCGGGAGGATGCCCGACTTGTCGCGCAGCTTCTCGTAGTCGAGCTGGCCGCCGCCCTTCAGGAACGCGAGGAACAGCTCCTTGTTGCCGCCGAGGATCGTGTCCGGCGACGAGGCGTAGTCGCCCTCGAGATCGAGCTTGCCGTTGCCGTTCGCGTCGACGTAGACGACGAACCCGGCGATGGCGGCCTTCATCGGCTCGGTGATCCCGCCGCTCACGTTCGTCTTCGTCGCGAGCTTGCCGCCCGGGGTCGGCGTCGGCGCGCCCCCGCTGCCGGCGCTCGGTGCCGGCGCCGGCTCGGGCGTCGCCGTGCTCGGGGGCTCGGCCGCCGAGCCTCCGCTCAGCTCTTCGTAGTCGTTGCCCTCGGTGGAGAGGAAGTACGCGTCGGACGGCGTGCCGAGCGTCATCGAGAACTGCCCGTTCACGATCGGGGCCTCGGCGCCGACCTCCACGCCGCCGGCCGCCTTCTTCCAGACGAGCGCGACCCGCGCGCCGGCGGGGACGCTCGTTCCGGTGAGCGCGCCGGAGACGGTGGCGACGGACTCGCCGCCGCGGGTGGGGTCGGAGATCCCGCCGCAGGCGAAGGCGCCGGCCAGGAGCCCGGAGATCGAGAGGAGAGAGGCTAGGCGAAGGCTGTTCATACCGGGGTAGACGCAGCGAGGGGGGCGAGGTGTAAAGCACGCCCTCGCGTTTTTTCAACCTGCGGCCCCCAGCCCTCACATGCCGGAGCTCCCCGAAGTCGAATACGAACGCCGAAAGCTCGATCGGTGGCTCCGTGGCGCGACCGTCGTCTCGGCGCAGGCCCATGATCGCGCGATCATGCGGCCTCGCGCGCCGAGCACCCTCGCGCGGGATCTCCGGGGGCGCCGCATCGAGCGCATCGACCGTCGCGGCAAGTGGCTGCGCCTCGTCCTCTCCGGCGACGCCTTCCTCTTCTCGCACCTGGGCATGACCGGCGGATGGGAGAAGGGCGATCCCGACGATCCGCACCAGCGATGGGAGCGCGCGCGGCTCGTGATCGAGCGACGCGGCGCGCGCGCGCGCGTGTCGTACGTCGATCCGCGCAAGTTCGGGCGCATCGTCTTCGCGCACGACGACATCCCGACGTGGTCCGCGCTCGGGCCCGATCCGCTCGAGCACGGGATCGACGCGAAGCGCCTCGCCGAGGTGCTCGCGCGAAGGCGAAGGCGATCGATCAAGGAGGCGCTCATGGACCAGACGGTCCTCGCCGGCGTCGGCAACATCCAGGCGACCGAGGCGCTGTGGAAGGCGCACGTCGACCCGCGATCGCCGGGCGGCGCGCTCGGGCCGAAGGAGATCGCCGCCGTCGTGCGAGGCCTGCGCTGGACGATCGACCGGACGCTCGCGGACATCGAGGCACGCGACGGCGAGTACGGCGATCCGTTCCTCGTCTACGGCCACGAGGGAGAGCCGTGCCCGCGCTGCAACACCACGCTCGTGCGCGTCGTGCTCGGAGGCCGGAGCACCACGTTCTGCCCCGGCTGCCAGCGCCGGTTGCCCGCGCGACCATGAAACGAAAGTCGGCCTGACGCGGGAAGACATCGGGAGCACCTCCCGTATGTGGTCTCGTCATGCGCCCATTCGCGGTTTACGGCCTTCCCCTCGTGCTGCTCGTCGGCGCTTGCGGGGGCGCAACCTCGAGCGAGCTCTTCTCCGAGCCGGCGACGGCGGAGGCGCCCGCCACCGAGCCGTCCGCGGACGAGGCGCCTGGCGACGAAGACGTGCCCGACGCGATGCCGATGAAGGGCCGCGACGCCAGCGCCGGGGACGACGCGTCGTCCCCCGACGCCGCGCCGGTCGACGACGGCGGCGGCGGGAGCTGCGATCTCGACACCGAGTGCACCGGCGGGACGGTCTGCAACTGGAAGACGGATCGATGCGCGGCGCCCGGATCGCTCGGCGCTCCGTGCAAGCGCGATCTCGAGTGCACCGCGAAGCTGTGCAACTGGAAGCTCGAGACGTGCGCGGCGCCAGCGCCCAAGGGAACGGCATGCCGCCGCAACAAGGAGTGCGCCAGCGGATCGTGCTCGCTCTCGAGCGGCACGTGCACCTGACCCTGCGGTAGAACGGAGGTCATGCCGACCTTCTCTCCGCGTCGTGCCCTCGGGCGTACCGGATTCGTGGCCACCGCGGTGGGCGCCGGCGATCTCGCCGATCGCGACCTCGGCGTCGACGCATGCGCATCCATCCTCCGTCGCGCGATCGACGAGGGGATCAACGTCGTCGACACGGCGCCGGCATACGAGGACGGGCTCAGCGAGCAGATCGTCGGCCGCGCGCTCGAGGGGCGCCGCGAAGGCGTGTTCGTCATCGACAAGGTCGACTACCTCGATCGACCGCTCGGCCCGCAGCTCGAGGGCAGCATCGCGCGCCTCGGCTTCGTCCCGGACGCCTTCGTGTTCCACGGCGTCTCGAAGCTCGACGCGTGGCGCGAGCTGATCGCGCCCGGCGGGATGATGGCGCAGCTCGAAGGGCGCGTGCGCTTCCGCGGCGTGTCGAGCCACCATCCCGAGGTCGTGCGAGCCGCGATCCTCTCGGGCACGTGCGACATCGTCATGTTCGCGGTCGGTCCGTACGTCGACCGGCGCTACGTCGCCGAGATGCTCCCGCTCGCGCGCGAGAACGGCGTGGGCGTCGTCTCGTTCAAGACGTTCGGCGCGGGCAAGCTCGTCGCCGATACCGAGGGCTACGGCCGGCCGCTCACCGGCCCTGCCGGCCCGAAGCTCACCGTCGAGGAGTGCGTGCACGCGACGCTCACGCTCGATCCCGACGTCGCGCTCATGGGCCTCTCGAACCGCGAGGAGCAGGACGCGGCGTTCTCCGCGTGCGCGCGCTTCACGCCGCTCGCGCCCGCCGCGCTCGCGGACGTGGCGAGGCGCGCGGCCGAGTCCGTGAAGGGCAAGGGCCAGATCTGGTGGAACCCGCCGCCGCTCTCGTGAATCAACGCGCGCTGCTCGGAGGCAGCGTGCTCCCGGAGGCGCCCGCGAGGACGACGGTGACGTTGTCGCGTCCGCCGCGCTCGTTCGCGAGGTCGACGAGCCGCTTGGCGGCCACGTCGAGCCGCATCGACATCAGCACCGCGTCGCGGATCTCGTCCTCGCCGAGCTCGTTCGTCAGTCCGTCGGAGCAGACGAGGAGGCAGTCGCGATCGCGCAGCTCCACGTCGCTCATGACGACGTCGAGCTCCTCCTGGTGCCCCATCGCCTGGGTGAGGATGTTGCGCATCGGAGAGTGCTCTGCGTCCTCCGGCTTCATCAGCCCCTTGTCGATGAGCGACTGCACGATCGACTGATCGTTCGTCAGGCGCGTCATCGTGCCCTGGCGGATGAGATACGCGCGCGAGTCGCCGACCTGCGCGATCGTGACGCGCCCGTCGCGCACGAGGAGCGCGGTGAGCGTCGCGCCCATGCGCGTGTGCCCTCGATGCCCCGCGCGACAGGACGCTTCCCAGACCTCGCGGTGCGCGTCGCGCGCCGCTTGCTCGAGCGCTTCGCCGGCGGGCGTCTCGGCGGGAGCAGCCTCGAGCGCGCGTGCGAGCGCGTCGATCGAGATCGCGCTCGCGACCGCGCCGTCGCGTGCGCCGCCCATCCCGTCGGAGACGGCGAGCAGCACGCCGCGCGGGCCCACGTCGATCCGCCGGAGCGTCGCGCCGGCGACCGCCTCGCCGTGATCGAGGTCGACGATCGTGCAGGCGTCCTCGTTCGCCGCGCGGACGCGGCCGACGTGGCTCGCGCTCACGACGCGGACGTGGACGTTGGCCGGCCCCGGTCGCGTGACGGGGACGGCCCCGCTGTCGAAGCGCCGGGGTTCGCGGGTCGAAGGAACGCCTGACTGGGACACGGGAGACCTCTTGCCCCTGCACGAGCAAGGAGCGCACCCACCGCGACATCGCAGTATTTCCGGGCGCTCGTGCGTTCCGCCCGCGCAAAATCAGCGTGAGGGCGCGCGTTCGAGCGCGGCGTGAGGCGAACCTCCACGGCCGCGCTCGGTGCGCCTATTTCTGGAGGCCGAGGCGGTAGAGCATGCCCGAGCCGCTGTCGGTGGCCACGTAGAGCGCGCCGTCGACGGGCCCGATCGCGACGCCGGTGGGGCGTGGCTCGTCGACGAAGGGGTCGACGTTCCAGCTCCAGGCCCCGTCCTTCGGTCCGCTCGCGTCCCCGCCGCCGAGCACGATCTCGTATGGGAACGTCGTGGTGCTCTGCGTCGACGTCGGCATCGGCGCTTTGCCCTGGGCGTCGAACGGGATCCAGACGACCTTGTATCCGGTGGGCGGGTTGCGGTTCCACGAGCCGTGGAGCGCGACGAACGCGCCCCCGCGCCACTTCTCCGGCAGCGCGCCCGTCGGCTGCGCGTCGAAGAACGTGATGTCGAGCGGCGCCGAGTGCGCCTGGATGAAGGTGGCGGGCGTGAGCGAGTTCGCGGCGCACCACGCGTCGTCGTGCGCGGGGAAGCCGGGGTTCGCGAGCTGTGTGCCGGGCGGCACGAGGGCGTTCCCGGTGACGACGCGCTGGGCAGTGAAGCAGAACGGGTAGCCGTAGGCCTTGCCCATCGCGATCTCGACGACCTGCTCGCCAGGGTTGTCGTTGTGCACGTCCTGCCCGCCGTACGACTGGTTGTCGAGGCCGTTCACGACGCCGTACATGCGACCGGCGGCGTTCCGGGTGAAGCCGTTCGCGTTGCGCAAACCCTTGGTGACGACCTCGCCTGACGACGCCCAGTCGAACGGGGTGCCCGGCGTGAACGAGGAGAGGTCGAAGCGCTTGATGAGCGATCGCGTGTCGTCGTAGTCCGGGCTCTTGTCATTCGTGGCGTTCCCCGCCGAGCCCGAGTGCACGTACAGCCAGCCGTCGTAGACGTGCACGGTGTGGAGCGAGTGTCCGCCGCCGGGCTGGTTGATCACCACGTCCTCGCCGTCGCCGCCGGACGTCGCGCCCGGGCTGTACGTGAAGCGCTTCACGCCGTCGGGGCCGCCCGCGTAGATGAACCCGCCGGCGGCATCGATGTGACAGTTGTTCCCGTTCCCGCCCGTCGACGCGTACTTCGCGATCTCCTTCGGCTGGAAGAAGCCGTCGCCGTCCTCGTCGTGGAAGCGGTAGATGTTGCCGTTGCTCGCGGCCCCGAACAGATCGCCGTCGGGCGCGAACGCGATCTGCCGCAGCCCCGAGACGCCCGACGCGACGAGCCGCGCGCATACGCCTGCGGGCGCGTAGTGATCGCCGGGAGGGAGCGGAACGCCGCGACACGGATCGCCCTTCGCGACCGGGAGCGGCTGCCCGCCGTCGACGCCGGGGACGCCGCCGCCGTCTCCTCCGGACGAGCCGCCGGGCCCGCCGTCGTTCGACGAGGAGGCCGACGCGGCGCCGGGATCGGGTTCGCTGCTGCACGCGGCGAAGGCCGCGACGACGACGAGGGGAGCGATGACGATGCGCACGCACTCGAGCGTAGCCGCCTCCGGTCGTCGCGCCACTCCGCGCCGCGCCCTTTCAGATGCCCGAGCTCTTGACCTTCTCGAGCTTGGGGCCGCCGGCGGACGCCTTCTTCTTCGCCGTGCCCTTGCGGGCGGGGGCGGCCGCTGGCTTCGACGCGACGGCGGCGCCGGTGGTCGGCGGCGCGGGCACGTGGGTCGCGGCGGTCACAGCGGGAGGTGGAGCCTCGGTCGTCGCGGCCGCTGGCGGCGGAGGCGGAGCGGCGGGCGTCGTGATCGTCGTCGGCTCGCGTGCCGACGAGGCGTTGGCCTTCGCCGGCGGATCGCCCCCGCCGCTGAAGGCGGCGAAGAGGATGCCGATCACGAGGAGCGCAGCGCCGCCGCCCATCGCGGCATGGAGCGGCGTCTTGCTCTTCTCCTTCGCGAACGGATTGTCGTCGTCATCGAGCCCGGCGAGATCGGGATGCGAGACGGGGGGACCGAGCAGATCGGTCGTGAAGGCCGGAGGCGGCGCGCTCGAGAGGGGAGACGGCGCAGGCGGCGCCTCCGAGGCCCTCTTCTGGATCGCGAACAGATCGATGACGCCTGAATCTTCTCGGTCCACGACGGAGGTCCCATGCAAGAGCCTCTCCCGCGCGGGGGAATGCGTCCGAGCGCGAAATTGGTCGTGATGCGGCTCCTGAAGCGATGCCCTCGTGGAAAAGTCCGCCGCGGTCGTGCTCGGACGCGCTCGCGCCGACCGCGCCTGGATCCGGCCTGCACCACCGGCGGCGACCGGTCAATGGAGCGTCCGGCATACGCCCCAGGGCGTATTCCTACCTGGGGAATTCTCGGCTCCACTCGACCTTCGACGCGCCCGAGGCGCGAAGGAGGGGACATGAACGGTGCCGTCGGCACGCAGCGAGACTTCGAGAGTCTGTCGCTCCGCGACCTGCTCGAGGCGCGCGATCTCTATCACTGGCATCTCATCAACCGACGCACGGTCGTCGGCACCGCGATCGGTCTCTATCTGATCCGCAAGACCGATCCCTGGCCCGGGCGGAGACGCACCGCGCGCGAGCCGAGCGCGGAGGGCCGCAAGCGCGCGCGGAAGCCGGCGCGGACGTTCGGAAACTCCGAGGTGCGCGACTACTCGTGGCCGTGCGTGCTCGTGCTCGTCTCCGAGTGGATCGACGACTCGGAGTTCGTGGGCGGCGATCCGCACGCGCATCACCCGCGCGAGATGCTGCCGAAGACGCTCTTCATGCCGGACGGACGCAAGGTGCCCGTCTGCGTGGTGAAGGTCGACACGACCCAGGCGACGGCGACGGAGATCCCGAAGTGGCACTGGCCGGCGGCGCGCATCGGCCCCGGCTACCCGATCGCCGTCTCCGCGCAGGGGCGCGAGCGACGCGCGAGCATCGGCTGCCTCGTCACCGACGGCCACACGACCTATGCGCTCACGAATCGACACGTGTCCGGCGCGCCGGGCGAAGAGATCTACTCGTACGTCGGCGGTCAGCGCGTCCGCATCGGACGCGCGAGCGACCGGCAGGCGACGCGCGTCGCGTTCTCGGATGCGTATCCGGACTTCCCCGGCCGGCGGACGTACGTGAACCTCGACGTCGGTCTCGTCGAGATCGAGGACCTGACGTCGTGGACGTCGCGCGTGTACGGGCTCGGACCGGTGGGCGAGCTCGCGGACCTGCACGAGGCGAACATCCGTCTCGATCTGATCAATGCCGACGTCGTCGCGCACGGCGCCGCGTCCGGTCCGCTGAGCGGGAAGGTCAAGGCGCTCTTCTATCGCTACAAGTCGGTCGGCGGCTTCGACTACGTCACCGACTTCCTCATCGCGCCGTCGGGCTTCGATCACCAGACCCAGCCCGGCGACTCGGGCACCGTGTGGCACATCCTCCCGCCGAACGGGAAGAACGGGAGGCGCCCCGGTCCGCCCGAGCCGCTCGCCGTCGAGTGGGGAGCGCAGGCGCTCCAGGAGGCCGGTGTCTCGCCCGCGCTGCACTTCACGCTCGCGACCAGCCTCGCGAGCATCTGCCGGCAGCTCGACGTCGAGCTCGTGAGGACCGGCTCGACCACCGCGCGCCCGTACTGGGGACAGGTCGGCCACTACTCCATCGGCACCTTCGCCGTGAACGCGCTCGCCACCGACAAGCTCGGGAAGCTGATGAAGGCGAACAAGGACCGCGTCAGCTTCGTCGAGGAGGGCCTCGACCCCGAGACCATCCGCGAGGCGCTGAGGCGGGCGAAGGACGACGAGTTCGTGCCGCTCGCGGACGTGCCCGACATCGTCTGGAAGCGCACGCCCCATCAGATGCCGGGCGGACGGGATCGACCGGCGGGCAACGGCCGCACGACCGGACCCGAGCACCCGACGCACTACGCCGACATCGACGAGCCGCGCGCGAGCGACGACAAGACGCTGCTCGAGCTGTGCCTCGCCGACTCGCGCAGGCTCGACGTCGAGCACTGGCGCGCGTTCTACGACGAGCAGGGGCATACGAAGTCGAAGGAGCGCGGCCTGCTCCCGTTCCGCATCTGGCAGATCTTCGACGAGATGGTCGCCTCGCTGGAGAAGGGGCGCGTCGATCGCTTCGTGTGCGCCGCGGGCATCCTCTCGCACTACGTCGGTGACGCCTGCCAGCCGCTCCACGGCTCGATGTACGCCGACGGCTACGCCGATCAGGAGATCTACGTCACGAAGAAGCATCGGGACGGGACGACCACCGAGGAGAAGAGCCACGTCGGCGCCGGCGTGCACGGCGCGTACGAGACGGCGATGATCGATCGCTACGCCGCGGAGATCGTCGACGGCCTCACGCGACGCGCCGAGGGCAAGGCCAAGCTCGTCGCGGTGAAGGACGGGCACGACGCGGGGATGGAGACCATCCGCCTCATGTCCCGCTCCGCGAAGCGCATCCCCCCGCGGAAGGTGGTCGATACGTTCGTCGCCGCCGGTGGCACGAAGACCGTCGCCGTCTACGATGCGCTGTGGAACGAGCTCGGCGAGGACACGATCGCGGTCATGTGGGACGGCGCGCAGGTGCTGGCGTCGATCTGGGAAGGTGCGTGGAAGGTCGGCGGCGGCAGCGCGATCAAGGCGACCGAGCTCAAGCCGCGATCGCTCGCGAAGCTCAAGGCGCTCTACGAGAGCCCGAAGTTCCTGCCGTCGCTCGATCTCGACGAGATCGCCTCGGTGCTCACCTAGCTCACTGTCGCGAGGTCGCTCAGACCGCTGCCTTGGCGGTGAAGCTCGCGGGCGGATGCTTCGCGACCTCACGTACCACCGGCCGGTGCTCGCGCGCCCAGCGCGGAAAGCCTCCCGCGAGCACGTGCGTGTCGAGGTGGCCGTAGCGGCGGAGGGCCTTCGCGGCGATGGTGGCGTCGAGCGGCGCGTCGCCGTCGACGAGCACGACCGTGTGGTCGTCGCCGACGCCGATCTCGCTCATCGCCATCGCGAGCTCCGCCGCGGAGACGATGGCCCCGTCGCGGGTGAGGAGCCGCTGCCCGACGTCGAGGAGCGTGGATCCCGGGATGCGCCCCCGTACGAACGGGCCGACGCGGACGTCGACCACACGCAGCCAGGGCGCATCGAGATGCGCGGCCAGCCACTCGGGGGAGACCGTCCCGTCGGACGAGAGGATCGTCGCCGTGTTCACGATGGCGAACGTACGTCCGTGATAACGGATGGTCAAGGTCGGCTATGCTTCCCGTCGATCCGTGCAGAAGAAGCTCCGCCTCCTCGCCCTCTCTGCGCTCCTCGTCTGCTCGCTGACGGCATGCCCGAAGAAGCCGACGATGACGATGCGCCATGCCGAGGTCACCGGGATGCAGCTGGGCTTCCCGCCCCAGCTCGGCGTCGTGATGACGGTGGTCGTCGACGTCTTCAACCCCAACGGCTACGACGTCGCGATCCGCGCGATGCGCGGGAACGTCGTCTTCATGGAGCGCTACACGCTGCCCATCGACTTCCGACCCGGCGGCGAGGGCGTCTGGCTGGGTGCCGATCGGACGACGGCGGTGCGCGTGCCCGTCACCGTCCCGGTCGATCTCGCGATGACGCTCGTGCGCGAGGCCTACACGTCTCCGACCGTGCCCTTCCGCATGTACGGACGCGCGGACGTCACGGGGACGCGCACGTTCAAGATCGAGAGCGACGACTACTCCGTCGACGAGCGTGGCGTGCTCTCGCGCCAGCAGATCGAGGCGTCGATCCCGGCGACGTTCTTCCGCAACGGTCGCTGACGCGCCGCGCGAGCTAGGGCGTGCACGGGCCCAGGTCGTGGACGAGCTCGAGCTTCGGATCGGTGTCGAAGCGGACGCGCGCGACGTCGCCGTCGAGCGCGGGCGGCACGAAGGTCGGCGGACGGACGGACGCCGACCAGCCGCAGGCGCCGACCGCGTTGCCTGCGCCCGCGACGGCGTCGAGCGTCGCGTGCTCGCCGAGCAGCGCGCGCACCTCTCGGGTCGTGAGCTCGAGGAACAACGAGCCGTCGCGCCCGCACACGAGCGTGCCCGGCAGAGGCGCACGGACGAGCGCCGCGCGGTGCGCCCTCGCGGGCTCGCGCGGCGTCAGGCGGAGCCGCCACATGGTCTCGTTGCGGACGCGGCACGAGCGGCGCGCCGGCACGACCTCCGCGTCGTCGTTGGCGTCCGATCCGGCGTCCACCGCCTCGATCGTCGTCGAGGCGTCCGACGGGGCGGGCGGCGATGAGGGCGGCGGCGGGACGGTCGGGGGAGCCTCCCGCGGCGATCCGCATGCCGCGAGGAGCACGACGCACGCCGTGGCGCCGAGCCTTCTCACTTCGCCGCCGTCGCGGCGGCGAGCTCGGCCTCGATCGCCTCCCACTCCGCCATCAGCGCGTCGATCTTCGGGCCGACCGCCTTCTCCTCTTCTTCCAGAGCGGCGATCTCCGCGGGCGGCGTCTTCTCGTAGTAGCCCGGCTCGCACCAGCGCGCGTGGATCGCCGCCTTGCGCGCCTCGGCCGCCTCGATCGCGGCCATCACCTCGTCACGCCGCGCCGGCAGCGCCTTGAGGCGGTTCGCGCGTCTCTTCTGCTCCTCCCACGAGAGCGTCGCCTGCGTGGCGGACTCGGTCTGCGCGGGCGCCTTCTCCTTCTTCGCCCGCAGCACGACGGCCTCCGCGTCGAGGTGATCGTCGCCGCAGCGCTCGAGGTACTCGTCGTACGTGCCGGGGAAGTCGCGGAAGCCCTGCGGCGTGACCTCGAGGATGCGCGTCGCGAGCGCGGAGACGAAGGCGCGATCGTGGCTGACGAAGATGAGCGTGCCGTCCTCGAACGCCTTCAGCGCCTCGACGAGCGCCTCGATCGCCTCGAGGTCGAGGTGGTTCGTCGGCTCGTCGAGGACGAGGACGTTCGGCTTCTCCACCATGATGCGGCAGAACACGAGCCGTGCCGCCTCGCCGCCCGAGAGCGCGCTCACCTTCTTGTTCACGTCGTCGCCGGAGAAGAGGACGCGCCCGAGCTGGCCGCGTACGAACGCCGTCTCGGCCATGGGGACGACCTTCCACACGACGTCGAGCGGGGTGGCGTCGGGGTCGACGAGCGTGTCGTGGTGGTCCTGCGCGAAGTAGCCGACGCGCGTCTCGTGACCCCACTTCACCGTGCCCGCGTCGGCCTCCAGGTTGCCGGTGGCGATCTTGAGGAGCGTCGACTTGCCGAGGCCGTTCGGCCCGATGACCGCGACGCGCTCGCCGCGGCGGACGGTGAGCGAAACGTCGACGAGCACGCGCTTGTCGCCGTAGGCCTTCGACACGTGCTCGATCGAAAGCACGTCGCGCCCGCTCTTGCGCTCGGGCACGAAGGCGAAGTGCGGAGCGCGACGCGAGGACGCCTCGAGCTCCTCGACCTCGATCTTCTCGATCTGCTTCAGGCGGCTCTGCGCCTGGCGGGCCTTCGTCGCCTTCGCTCCGAAGCGCTCGACCCAGGCCTTCTTCTCGGCGATCGTCGCCTCGGCGCGGGCGATCTCCGCCTCCTTGCGCTCGCGGATGGCGGCCTTCTCGTGCATGAACGTCGAGTAGTTGCCGGGGTAGAGCGTGATCGTCCCGTAGTCGACGTCGAGGATGTGGGTCGCGACGTTGTCGAGGAAGCGCTGGTCGTGGGAGATGACGACGGCGCAGCCGCGATACGCGGCGAGGAACTTCTCGAGCCACCGGATCGAGAGGATGTCGAGGTGGTTGGTCGGCTCGTCGAGCAGGAGGACGTCCGGTCCGCCGAGCAGCACCTGCGCGAGCAGCACACGCAGCTTGAAGCCGCCGGAGAGGGTCGCGAGCGGCTGCCGGTGCGACGCGACGGGGATGCCGAGGCCTTCGAGCACGGCGCTCGCACGGGCCTCCAGCGTGTAGCCGTCGTGTGCGGCGATGCGGTCCTCGAGCTCCACGATGCGCGCCGGATCCGTGCACGTCTTCTGCTCCGCCAGCGCCTTCATGACGACCTCGTCGCCGGCCATCGCGACGTCGAGGATGAGGTCCTCGTCGTTCATGAAGCGGTCCTGCCGGAGCACGCCGAGCCGTGCGTCCTTGGGGATCGAGACGATGCCGTCCGACGCCGGCTCGTCTCCGGCGACGATCTCGAGGAACGTGGTCTTGCCCGAGCCGTTCGCACCGACGAGGCCGTAGCGGGAGCCCGCGACCAGCTTGAGGGTCACGTCCTCGAAGAGCGTCCGGGCGCCGTAGGACTTGGCGAGGTCTTGGATGGTGATCATGGAGCGGAGAGCGGAGCGCGCACGAGCGGCGTCTCCAGCGTAGTTCCCCCGATCGTGACGTAAAGCTGTCCTTCGTTGCGCGTGAGCTCGAGCTTGGTCTTGCGCTCCGTCTTCGCCGCGACGGCATCGACGAAGGAAGGATCGATCGGCCAGACGTCGATCGCCTCGCTCTCGTGGATCTTCTTACCCGCCGTCTCGCGGCGGAGCTGCGCGAGCTCGGTGGTGAAGACCGCGACGCGCCGCGCGGCCTTCGAGGCCTTGTGGAGGCGCTCGGCCGAGGGGACGCCGACGTCGATCCACGCGAGGAGGATGCCGGTCGGATCGCGTACGGCGATCGGCGGCTCGTCCGTCGCCGAGAGCCCGCCCTTGCTGAACGCGATGCCCTCCTCGTACGAGAGGCAGTACGCGAGCGTGCGCGTCACGAGGTAGCGCATCGTCTCCGACGGGTGCTGTGCGATGCGGAGATCGAGCGTCTCGTAGACGTTGCGGTCGACGTCGGAGACCGAGATCTCGAGATGATGGACGGTCGCCGTGAGGGCCACGGCGGCGACTCTAGCCCATTCGCAGGCGCTCGCCGAGGATGCGGCACGCGTCGCTCGCGGCGAGGACGCCAACGAGGCGCTCGCCGTCGACGACGAGCACCGCGTCGAGGCGATCGCTGAACATCTCGAGCAGGACGACGTCGAGCGGCGCGTCGACCTGCACGCGGCGGACAGGATCGGTGGCGACGAGGCGGACGGCGCGCATCGCGAGCGTGTGCCCCGTGTCGCGGAAGATCATCTCGGCGACCCGGAGATCGCGATCGGACAGCATCGAAACCGGATGCGTGCCCTCCACGATCGGCAGGTGCCGGACGCCGGCGCGGGTCATCGCCGCCCGTGCGTCCGCGAGCGTCGCCTCGGGGCCGACGGCGATCGGCGCAGGCGTCATCGCGCGCTCGACCGTCCAGGCGCGCGGCCTCGGCGGGGGAGGCTCGAGCGTCGTGGTCACGAGCGCGAGGAGATCGGCCTCGGTGAGGATGCCGACGAGACGTCCGTCGTCGACCACCGGCAGGCAGCCGATGCGGTGGTCGCGCATGATCTTGGCGGCCGCCAGGGCGAGCGCGCTCGAGCCGATCGTCCACACCTTCGTCTGCATCACGCGCGAGACGGGCACCGCGAGCTGCAGCGTCGAGCGCTCGTCCTCGGTCAGCGGCGCCAGGGCGCTGATCTTCGCGCGCAGGAGATCGCGGTGCGTGACGAGGCCCACGAGCGTGCCCGCGTCGTCGACCACCGGCACGTGGCGCACGTGGCGCAGCTCCATCAGCGACTCGGCGAGCGGGAGGCTCTGCGAGGGGCCGAGCGTGAAGACCGCCCGCGTCATCAGGTGCGAGACGCGGAGCTCTTGCGCGTGGGACATGGGGCACCGATCTTTCGGTTCGAGAACGAGGGGAGCGCGAGCACCGCGATCGCGCCGAGGACGAGGATCGCTCCGGCGAGCTCCGAGCGCGGGGCCGCGCGACCGAGCTCGAGCGCCGCGAGGACGATCGTGGCGAGGACGCCGGCGAGCACGCTCGAGGCGCGGTTGACGGGCACGCAGAACGCGTTCTCCCGGCCGTCGAGGAGGATGAGCGCCCCGAAGACGCCGGTGCCCTGCGAGAGCAGGCCGATGACGATGCCGGGGAGGAGCGCGTCGCTCGTCCAGATGTCCGTGAAGCCGCGGCGGACCGCGAGCATCGTCTCGCCGTGGCCGACGAGGGCGAGGACGACGAGGAAGGTGACGATCGCGGGGGTGGCGACCATCTGCTCTTCGACGAAGTAGCGGACCGATGCCGAGCGGTCCTCGCTCTTCGCCAGCCGGCTCATGAAGCGGAGGCGCACGAAGTACCCGGCGAGGTAGACGAGCACGTCGAGCGCGGCGACGAGCGTGAGCTCGCGGCTCGATCCGCCGAGGCCGGCCACGACGAGCGCGGCGAGGCTCAGCCCGAGGGCGATCCAGGAGGACGGCCGGACGGCGCGCTTGCTCGCGGCGTCGACGACGGGCGCGAGGACGAGGACGCCTCCGCGCATGAGGAGCATCATCAGCACGATCGAGACGCCGTCGAAGGTGTACGCGAGCGTCGTCGTCGCGATGATCGCGGCGGTCGCGATGCCAGACAGGCCGGTCCACACGCCGGGCACCGGGACGCGCCTGCCGAGCAGCGTGCGCTGGCTCGCGTGGCGCCACCATCCGGTCGCGCCGAAGAACGCGATCATGCCGACGAGCGACGCGAGCGTGGTGATGGGGAGGAGCTCGGAGCCGCCGGTCGTCTTCGAGACGACCTTCGTGAGCGCGCTGTACGGCGCGTAGCAGAGGAAGTAGCCGAGCGCGTAAAACCAGATCATGCGTCGGGTGCCCGGGCCAGGACGTCGACGAGGTCGACGCAGCTGACGATGCCCACGAGCTGGCGGTGCTCGACCACGAGCACGCGGCGGACGTTCATCGAGACGACGTAGGCGGCGGCGCGGTAGATCGGCGTCGCGGCGTCGAGGCAGATCGTCTCGTAGCTCATGACCTCCTCGACGGGGCCTCGCCGCAGATCGGGCGGGAGCTTCCGCGCCGCCAGCGCCTCGGCATGCGTGAAGACGCCGACGGGCGCGGAGCCGTCGACCACGACGATGCCGTGGACGTTGGCGGAGGCGAGGCGAGCGATGGCGTCGTCGATCGCTGCGCCGATCTCGATCGTCTCGACGGGCGTGGTCATCACGCGCGCGAGCGGCTCGTCGAGCTTTCGCGTCTTGACGACCGTGAGGACGTCGCGCGCGGAGAGCACGCCGGCGACGCGTGCGCCGTCGACGGCGACGACGCGGTGTACGCGTCCCGCGATCATCCGGCGCGCCGCGACGTCGAGCGGGTCGTCGACCGCGACGGTGATCACGGGCGAGGACATGACGTCCTTCGCGCGCACGGCCTCGGGCGCCCGAAGGATGTCGGTCGTCGAGACGATGCCGACGAGGTCGCTCCCCTGGACGATCGGAACGGCGGAGATCGCCCGGAGGCGGAGGACGGCGACGAGCGCGGTGACCGACGTCTCCGGCGCCTCGGTGACCGCCGGTGCGGTCATGCAGTCGCGAACGCGAACGAGCCCCATGCCGCCCGCCGAGCACCCGACGTGCCACGCAAGATGCTCCGTTTGCGCGCGGGTTCCGGGGTGCGTGCGTGCACGGTTTGCGCAGGGATGCATCTTCGGCGGTCGGGCGTTCTCTCCTGCGAGGACATGAATCTCGGCAAGTACCGCCTGGTAGCGGAGCTCGGTCGTGGCGGAATGGGCATCATCCACCTGGCGGCCTGCGCCGGGCGGGGCGGGCGCGAACGGCTCGTCGCGGTGAAGGAGCTCCGGCCCGAGCTCGCGGGCGATCCCGAGCACCGGCGGATGTTCGTCGCGGAGGGACGGCTCGGCGCGCGCCTCGATCACGGCAACATCGTCCGGGTGCACGAGGTGGCGTGCGACGCCGGGCGCTGGTTCATGGTGCTCGAGCTGATCGAGGGCTGCTCGTTCGGGCGCGCGCGGAAGACGCTCGGCTCGAAGCTGCCGTTGCGGCTCGCGGTCCGCGTGCTCTGCGAGGTCCTCGCCGCGCTCGACCACGCGCACGAGCGCGGGATCATCCATCGCGACGTGAGCCCGGAGAACGTGCTGGTGGGCTTCGACGGCCGGGTCAAGCTCCTCGACTTCGGCGTGGCGAAGGCGCGCGACGGAGAGCACGTGACGCGTCAGGGCGTCGTGAAGGGATCGATGCAGTACATGTCGCCCGACCACGTGACCGGCGAGCCGATCGACGGTCGGGCCGACGTGTTCGCCGTCGGCGTCCTCCTGCGCGAGGTGCTCACCGGCGAGAAGCTCTGGCCGGCGGATCTCGACGATCTGGCGATCGTGCGCCGTCTCATCGCGGCGGACGTGCCGCCGTTCCCGGCCCATGCGCTCCGCCGCGCGCCGCAGGCGCTACGCGAGATCTGCTCGAAGGCGACGCAGGCGGATCGCGCGCGCCGCTTCACGTCCGCGCACGCGATGCGAGAGGCGCTCGTCGCATGGCTCGATGCAGAGGACCCGCGCGGATCGCTCGCCGAGCTCGGTGCGCTCCTGCGCCGCGAGCTCCCGGACGATCACGCGCGCGTGCGCCGGATGCTCGAGGACGAGCGGAGCGCGATCAGCCTGCCGGCGTCCGAGCTCGAGACGGCCAGCACCGTGGCGCTCCCGCTCTTCGCGCGCGGCCAGCCACGGGAAAGGAGGAAGAGGGCCGATCGCCGCCTCGCGATCGCGGCGCTCGTCCTCGCGGGGCTCGCCGGGATCGCCGCGCCCGCGCTCCCGCTGCTCGACGCCGAGCCGCTTGCGAAGTCCCCGCCCGCGCCGGCGATCGTGGAGCGGCTGCCGACCGCGATCGATCGCGAGCCCCGGCCTGCGGCGCTCCGGCCGCCCCTCGACCCGCTCGACCCCGGGTACTGAGGGAGCTCAGCCTCCGTCGGACGCGCCCGCATCGGACGCGCCGCCGTCCGTCGCCGCAGCGCAGCCGGCCGTCGAGAAGTGGAGCGACCAGGTCTCTCCGCGCATGATCGAGACGCGTGGATCGTGGAATGCCGGCGAGGTCTGCACCGCCCGGGCGAGCGGCGACGTCTCGGGATCGCCGGCGACCGCGATGCAGGCCGATATGCGCGCCGAGGAAGGGAGCGCGCCGATCACGGTCAGCGATTCGGTCGCGCGCACGAGCCAGTCGTCTCCCTCCTCCTTGCCCGCGACGATCGGCTCGGACGGGAGGGCGACGTCGCGGATGCGGACGCGAGCGTCCAGCGCGAGCCCGACGGACCGCGCGAGGAACGACTCGGCCGACGGCGCGAGCGGCTTGCCGAGGTGCACGACCTCGAGGATCGCTTCATCCCGGCTGCCGAGATCGAGTCGATGGGTGAGCAGCGGACCCGCTTCGTCGACCGGCCAGGCAGCGAGCGTCCCGTCGAGGGCGCGCCGTACGCCCTCGAGCGGCGGCTCCTGGGCCGGCGGGAGGGCGGGGGCCGCGTGGACGCTCGTGCTCGCACGGTCGAGGGCGCTCGCGTCGGGCACCATCGTGACCAGGACCGTCGGCTCGCTCCCCGCCGCGCGAGCGATCGGCGCGGCGAGCGCGCGGCGGAGGTTCGCGGCGTCGCCCTGCGTGCCGATCGCGACGACGGAGAGCGTGACGTTGTCGCCCTCGATCCGGAGGCTCGACTGGACGTGTGGTCCGGGCAGCGAGCGGAGCGCGGCCTGGGCCGCGGAGCGGACGCGGACCTCCCAGGTGACGTGCGCGAGCGCGCTCCTCAGCGGCAGGAACACGATCGCCACGAGGAGCGCGGGCATCGCGAAGCGGACGAGCGGCCCGAGCCTGGAGGAGAAGAAGACGCTGAGCCGGCGCGCCAGGCGCGTCATGAAGCCGGACGGAGCGTCGCTCTCGGCGTACGTCCGCTCGAGGTCGGCGACGTCCACCCGGCCGTACCCGAGCAGCAGGAAGGCGAGCACGGAGAAGAGGAGGATCGCGCAGAGGTTGGCGGTGAAGAGGAGGGCCGATCCGCCGGCAACACGCGGCGAGGCGGTCCCGACGCCGTAGCCGACCACGCAGAGCGGAGGAACGAGCGCGATGCCGATCGCGGTGCCCGCGGCGGTGCTCGCGGTGTCGGACCCCGGGCGGATCGTCGCGTAGACGCCGGCCATCGCGCAGCAGCTCGCGATCGCGAGGTCGAGCACCGTGGGAGACGTGCGGGCGGAGATCTCGTCCGTGAGCTCGTGGATCGGCAGGGCGACGACGATGAGCGCGGCGGACACCACGACGACCGCGACGCTCCCGAGCGAGCGCGCCGCGGCACGGACGACGAGTAAGGGGGAGCCGATCGCGAGCCCCATCCCGAGCTCGATGATCGGCGTCATCAGCGGCGAGACGAGCATCGCGCCGATCACCACCGCCGTGCTGCCGAGCACCAGGCCGAGCGTCGCGATGGCCATCGCGAGGACGAGCTGGAGCCAGTAGCCGGCGGCGCCGCGCCTGCGGCTGTCGAGCATGTTCGTCACCGTGCGCGCTCGGTCCTCGGGCGCGATGCCGAAGAGGCCCGCGAGCTTGCCGTCAATCATCTCGAGGTGCCCTCGCGGCGAGGAACGACTGCGCGATCACCTGCCCGAGGCGCGCGATGAAGGGCTCGGCGACGTCCTCGTACTGGTAGCGGTCGTCGTTGATCGTCCCGTTGTCGTTCGCGTAGATCACCGCGGCGACGAAGACGGACCGTCCGCTCGTCTCGTCGATCGCGTAGCTGTTCTCGATGGTGAACCCGTAGGCGCGCCCGACCTTGCCGTGGACGCGGATCCGATCGCCGGGGAGCGCCGCTGCGAGCGCGCCCGCGAGCGGTTTGTGGACGTCGTCGAGCGGGCGCGGATATCGCATGCGCGACTCGCTCGGCAGCGTGCCGAGCGTCGCGGCGAGCCCTTCCCGCGTTCGCGGCGCGAGGTGGGCATCGACGCCGTCGGCGAGCTCCGGCCGCATGACCGCGACGAGGAGGTCCTGGAGATCGCGGAGCGACATCCGGTTCTTCTCCGCGAAGCTCATCGGGCTGGCCACGAGCTGCCCGCTCTCGTCGACGTACGAGGTGCCGACGAGGATGCCCGGCAGCACGGGCAGCGGTGGCGCCTCCCAGCCGAGGCGCTGCGCGACGAGGGTCGGCTCGGTGCCGTCACCGGTGAGCTCGAAGGAGTAGGACAGCCGCTCGCCCGGGTCCGCGAGGCGGTGGACGATGCGCGTGGACCCGAGGCCCATCGCCGCCAGGCGCTCGCCGAGCTCGTCGCGGCCGACGAGCTCGAAGAGGCGGTTGTTCGCGTCGTTGTCGGAGACGACGAGCGCTCGCTCGACCTCGTCCGCCACCGTCGTGTCCAGCGTGCGCGCGCGCCCGCCCTCTCGCTCGACGATGCGCAGGGGCGTCGTCGGTGTCGCCTTCAGCTCGTCGATCTTCTGCAGCGCGGCGGCCGCCACCGCGAGCTTCACCGCGCTCGCCGGGTAGAAGTACTCGGCGTCGACGCGGAACGCGAGCCGCCGCAGGGAGGGGGCACCGGTCTCGTCTTCGCCCGGCACGGCGACGAGCACCTGGAGGCGGCGCCGCTCCGCGTCGTCCACGACCGACGCGATCGTCGGGTCGCTGCGCAGGATCCCTTCCAGCTCGGCGCTCGACTCCTCGCGCACCGCGTCCTTCGCCGCGGGCGCGCGCGGGCTCGTCGACACGCGACTGCACGCGGCCGCGAGCACGACCGCGCCGATGCAGAGCAAAGAGCGCATGATTCGATTGTGTCGACGACGGCTGGCTTCCACAAGCGGAGACGAGCGCAAAGTCGTTGAAGCTCAAAGTAATCTCGGCCGTGCGGCGAATTGGTCTGTTACCCTTCGAGGCAGGCCTGCCGCATGGACCTCGTGAGCGCTTCGCGCCGTCTCGGACACCCCTTCGTCTTCCGCGATCCCGGAGCATCCGCGAAGCTGCCCCTCGCCGCTCGCGGCCTCATCGGGAACGGCTTCACCGCGGCGCTCGTCGCCGTCGACGGCGCCATCGACTGGCTCTGTCTGCCACGGTTCGACAGCCCGAGCGTCTTCGCGCGGGTGCTCGATCACGATCGCGGCGGCTCGATGGCGATCCGCCCGGTGGGGCCCTTCGAGAGCCTGCAGCGCTACGACCCGGACACCAACGTCCTCGAGACGCTCTTCGTCGTCGAGGGGAAGGGGAGCGTCCGAATCATCGACTCGATGCCTTGGTCGGACGACCCGCGCGCATCGATCCACGAGGTCCATCGGCGCGTCGACTGCGTCGAAGGAGAGGTCGAGATCGAGATCGTCTTCGATCCACGGTTCGACTACGCGCGGGACGTCCCGAGGCTGGTGTTCGGAGATCACGGCGTCATGGCCGAGGGGAAGGGCGGCGAGCGGCTCTCGCTCTCGACCTCCCGGCCGCTCGACTGGGACCTCGAGCCGAAGGGCGGCGCGCGCGCGGCGGTGAAGCTGCGCGTCGGCGCGCAGATGTGGTGCGTGCTCGAATGGAACCGCGCCGACATCGCGCACGTCCTCGCGCACCGTCCGTACGAGCACCTGCGCGTCACGCGGCGCAAGTGGCGCGAGTGGTCCTCGCAGCTCACGTACGACGGTCCGTCGCGGCACACCGTGCTTCGTTCGGCGCTGTGCCTCAAGCTCCTGATGTACGCGCCGACGGGCGCCGTCGTCGCTGCGCCGACGACGTCTCTGCCCGAATGGATCGGCGGACCGCGGAACTGGGACTACCGCTTCACCTGGGCGCGCGACTCGGCGATGGCGGTGCGCGCCGCGAACCTGATCGGCTACGGGCGCGAGGCGCGCGACTTCTATCACTTCATCCGCGACGCGGTCGACGCGGATACGGGGCTCCGGCTGATGTACACCATCGACGGCGGCACGGTGCCCGAGGAGCTCGAGCTCGCGCACCTCGACGGAGCGCTCGGGTCGAGACCGGTCCGGATCGGCAACGGCGCGCGCGACCAGATCCAGCTCGACACCACCGGCGCGATCGTCGACGCGGCGCAGCTGTTCGAGCGCTTCGGCGGCACGCTCACGCTGCAGAGCTGGCAGAAGCTCTCCGCGATCATCGGGCATGCCGAGCACTCGTGGTCCGCCCCCGATCACGGCATATGGGAGCCGCGGCACGGCGTCCGGCACAACGTCCACTCGAAGCTGATGAACTGGCTCGCGATGGATCGCGGGGCGCAGCTCGCGCTCGCGTTCGGCGACGGCGATCTCGCCGAGCGCTGGCGGGCGAACGCCGCGCGCATCCACGAGGACGTCTGCACGCACGGCATGGATCCCGATCGAAAGCACTTCGTCAGCGTCTACGGCGAGAAGCGGCCGGACGCGACGCTGCTCCTCCTGCCGATCCACGGCTTTTTGCCCGACGACGACCCTCGGCTCGTCGAGACGGTGGCGTGGGTCCGCTCGACGCTGACCTCGGGGCCGTACGTGTATCGGTACCACGACGAGGACGGCGTCGCCGGGCCGGAGGGCGCCTTCATCCTCTGCGGGTTCTGGCTCGCGGAGGCCCTCGCCCTGCAAGGGCGGCTCGACGAGGCCCGCGAGGTGTTCGTCGCGCACGCGGAGGCCTCGAACCACCTCGGCCTGCTCGGCGAGGAGATCGATCCGTCGACGGGGGCGCTGCTCGGCAACTTCCCCCAGGCGTTCAGCCACCTCGGTCTGATCAACGCCGCGCTCCGCATCGATCTCGGCCTGCGCCTGCGTGACGAGGGATCGGCCCGGTCGCCTCACCTCGTCGGTCCGATCCGGCGCAAGGCCTGAGCTCGCTCAGCCTCCGAGCCGCTCGATCAGCTCACGGCGGGCCGTCTCGTCGAGGTTCATCGGGCGGGCATCTCGAGCTCGCGGAACGCCCCCGTCCGGTATTCGCGGATGGCCTGGATGATCTCGTCGCGGGTGTTCATGACGAATGGACCATACGCCGCGATCGGCTCGTCGTAGGGGAGCGCGTGCCCGAAGAGGACGACCGCGTCCGTGGGCGCCGTCATGTCGACGTCGTCGCCGTCGCGGTTCATCTCGGCGAGGTCGTGCTGGTCGACGATCCTCCCGGCGACGTCGATCTCGCCTCGGACGACGTACAGGAACACGTTCCGTCGAGCGTCGGCCGGCAGGCGCACGTGGCCGCCCTCCGCGAACCTGAGGAGCATCAAGGTCACGTCGGTGAGCGACGCGACGGCGCCGTGGCAGCCGCGCCACTCGCCCGAGACGAGGCCGATCCTCACCCGGCCGCCGTCGGTCGCGAGCTCGGGGACGCGGTCTCGCTCGAGGCCGACGTATTGCGGGCTCGTCATCTTGAGGCGCGCGGGGAGGTTGAGCCAGAGCTGGAGGATCTCGACGCCGCCGCCACGACGCATGAACTCCTCGGACGAGACCTCGGCGTGCACGAGGCCGCGGCCCGCCGTCATCCACTGGATGCCGCCCGCGTGGATGACGCTCTCGTGCCCCGCCGAGTCGCGGTGCGTGAGCTCGCCGTCGAGCACGAGCGTCACCGTCTCGAACCCGCGATGCGGGTGCGGACCGAACGGCAGCCCGTGGTTCGACGGCGGATAGACCTGCGGTCCGTGGTGGTTCAAAAAGAGGAACGGATCGATCTGTTCGACCAGCGCGTTCGGCAGCGGCCGTCGCGTCTGGAGGTCTTTGACGTCGTTGCGTAGCGCGGCGTGAAGGCGCCGCACCGTCCTCGGGGCCATCGACGGAGAAGTTGGGGCGGTGCCGCAGGCCGCGCAATGCGGCGCCTTCGATTGATGCGCGGCCTGCAACAGTGCGGGACGACGCGAGCGTCTAGTCCGCGCACCCGATCGGGCGCACAGTCGTGGCATGTCCACGGAACGTCTGCCCGTCGTCTTCGCGCCGCATGGCGGCGGCCCCTGGCCGTTCGTCGACCTCGGCCTCGGCAAGGCCGAGGTGGACGAGCTCGCGGAATACTTGAGGTCGCTGCGGACGCTGCCGAAGACCCCACCGAAGGCGCTGCTCGTGGTCTCCGCCCACTGGGAGGAGGACGTCCCTACGGTCATGACGAGCCCGCGGCCGCCGATGCTCTACGACTACTACGGGTTCCCGCCCGAGTCGTACCGGCTCACGTGGCCTGCGCCCGGAGATCCCGCGCTCGCGAAGCGCGTGCAGGAGCTGCTCGCGGGAGCCCGCATCGAGAGCGCGGCCGACGGCGAGCGCGGGTTCGATCATGGCGCCTTCATCCCCTTCATGCTCACGTATCCGGAGGCCGACGTCCCGGCGATCCAGCTCTCGCTGAAGGCGAGCCTCGACCCGCAGGAGCACCTCGCGATCGGGCGCGCGCTCGCGCCCCTTCGCGACGAGGGCGTGTTCATCCTCGGCAGCGGGATGACCTTCCACAACCTGCGCGCGTTCCGCGACCCGCGCGCGGTCCCGATCTCCGAGGCGTTCGACGCGTGGCTCCGCGAGGCGGCGACGCTCGAGCCCGCGGAGCGCGATCGGCGGCTCGCGAAGTGGACCGACGCTCCCGCCGCCCGCGCGGTGCACCCGCGCGAGGAGCACCTCATCCCCCTGATGGTCGTGGCCGGGGCGGCCGGCGAGGATCGCGGACGGGTCGCCTACAACGGCACGTTCAACGGCCTCCGCCTGTCGGCCTATCACTTCGGCTGAGGGCACCCACTTGCGCCAGCGCAGGTAAATTGTCCCGATCGGGATGATCTGCTTGCGCCGGCGCAAGTGATTTGTGCCGGTCGGGATGATCTGCTTGCGCCGGCGAAAGTGCTCAGCCGCGCTCCGGCAGCGGGACGAAGTCGGTCTCGTCGCCCGGGATCTTCGTGAAGCGGCCCTCCTTCCAGTCGGCCTTCGCGCGATCGATCCGCTCCTTCGAGCTCGACACGAAGTTCCACCAGATGAAGCGCTCGCCCTCGAGCCTCGCGCCGCCGAGGAGCATCGCGCGGGCACCCCCTTCCGCCTCGACGGTCACCTTCGCCCCCGGACGAAGGACGAGCAGAGTCCCGGGAGGGAACGCGCGCTCGTCACACCGGATCGATCCCTCGACGACGTAGATCGCGCGCTCCTCGTGCTCGTCGTCGACGTCGAGCCGGGCGCCCGCCTCGAGCTGCGCGTGGACGTAGAGCGTCGGCGACAGGACGCCGACCGGGGAACGCGCGCCATACGCGGTGCCCGCGATCACGTCGAGCACGACGCCCTCGCGCGTGATGCGCGGGAGGGTGCTCCGCGGGTGGTGCTCGAAGCGCGGCTCGTCGTCCTCGTGCTCGACCGGGATTGCGACCCAGCTCTGGATGCCGTGGACGTGCGCGCCGGTTCGGCGCTCGGCCGCGTTGCTGCGCTCCGAGTGCGCGATGCCGCGGCCGGCGACCATCCAGTTCACGTCGCCGGGCACGATCGGCTGGAACGTCCCGAGGCTGTCGCGGTGATCGACCTCGCCGGTGAAGAGATACGTCACCGTCGCGAGCCCGATGTGCGGATGCGGAGGGACGTCGAAGCCCTCGCCGGGAGCTAGCTCAGCCGGTCCCATGTGGTCGAAGAACGTGAACGGCCCGACGCGCCGCCGGTGCAGGGAGGGCAGGACGCGGCGCACCGGGAACCCCGCGACATCGCGCGGACGGGCGTCGATCTCGAGCTCGATCGAGGGCGATCCGTCGGGGATCGACCGCGGTTCGTTTGCGGGCAACGTACCGCTCATCTCTGGGCTCTCCTTTGTGCGCGGTTCTTGCGAGAATACTCCCTCGGCGGAGAGGTGATCGGCATGCGATGGCTTCGTGAACGACTGGGCGCGGCGTTTGGTTTGTCTTTCGTTCTCGCGGTGACGGCCGCGTGTGGAGGCGGAAAGCCGGACGCGAAGAGCCCCGGTACCGAGGGCGGCAGCCCGCAGGGAGGAGCGGCTGCAGTGGGCAAGGCAGCCCCGGATCTCTCGATCCAGACCCTCAACGGCAAGGGAAAGATCTCGCTCGATTCGCTCAAGGGCAAGGTCGCCATCGTCGACTTCTGGGCGACGTGGTGCGGCCCCTGCAAGCAGTCGTTCCCCAAGTACGAGGAGCTCGCGAAGAAGCACGCCGGGCAGATCGAGATCGTCGGCGTGTCGGTCGACGACGAGCAGACCGGCGTCGCCGACTTCGCGAAGGAGACCGGTGCGACATTCGCGATCGGCTGGGACGAGGGGCACACGATCGCGAATCGCTGGGACGTCAAGTCGATGCCCACCGCGTACATCCTCGATGCGACCGGCACGATCCGCTACGTCCACGCCGGCTTTCACGACGACGAGCCCGACCAGATCGCGAAGGAGCTGACGGCGCTGCTCGACGAGTCGCCCTCGAAGGGGAAGAGCGCGGGCGCGTCGTCGAGCTCGTCGTCGTCCTCGACCGGCTCGTCGTCGCCCGCGTCGACCGCGTCCGCATCATCTTCTTCTTCCTCCTCCGCCTCTTCTTCGGGCGAGGAGGCGAGCGGCTCCGAGCACGCGAACGCGAGCGATCCGCCGCCGGCCGCGCCGCCCCCGAAGAAGGCCGGAGCGGGGAAGGGCAAGGGCGGGGGGAAGAAGAACCCGGGCACGAAGCCGAAGAAGAAGCACTGATCGACGGCAGAGCTCACGGGTGCTCGCTGCGCGGCGCGTGGCGTGCATCCGTGCGGGCCGATGTCCTCTCCAGCGGCTCGAGCCTGGCGGGTTCATCCGAGGACGCGCGCCGGGATCATCATCGACGCGCGCGACTATTACCGCGCCTTTTACGAGCTCGCGAAGCAGGCGCGGCGTTCGATCCTCCTGCTCGGGTGGCAGTTCGACAGCGACGTGCCGCTCGTGCGTGGCAAAGACGTACCGCCGGGCGTCGATCCCGAGGCGGTCGAGCTCTTGCCGTTCCTCGACGGCCTCTGCGCGGCGAACCCGGCGCTCGAGGTCCGCATGCTCGCGTGGGACCACAGCCTGTGGCTCGCGCTCGAGCGCGAGGCCTTGCAGAAGCTCTCGTTCGATCTCCGCACCAGCAAGAACTTCCACTTCGAGAACGACGCGACCGTGTCGCAGTACGGCGCGCACCACCAGAAGGTGGCGATCATCGACGGGCGCATCGCCTTCCTCGGCAGCGCCGACATCTGTCAGGATCGCTGGGACACGTCGCACCACGCGTGCGGCGACGAGCTCCGCGTCGGCCGGGGCGGCAAACCGTGCAAGCCGTATCACGAGGTGCAGGCGGTCGTGACCGGGGCCGCCGCGCGCTCACTCGTCGATCTCTTCGTCGAGCGCTGGGCCGACGGTACGGGCGAGCGGCTCGATGCGCCTTCCCTCATCGGCGCCGGACCCGAGGAGGACGCGCCGCTTCCGCGACAGGTGACGCTGGAGATGCCGCTCGCCGAGGTCGCCATCCATCGGCAGTTCCCGCACCGCCTCGGGCGGCCGCCGGTGCGCGAGGTGCGCGATCTCTTCGTCTCCCTCATCGACGAGGCGGAAGAGCTCGTCTACGTCGAGACGCAGTACCTCACGTCACGCGCGGTCCGCGATGCGCTCGTCGAGCGGATGCGCGCGGAGGGGCGCTCGAAGCTCGAGATCGTGGTCGTCCTTCCACGCAAGCCCGAGGCACTGAAGGAGGAGCTGGCCGTCGGCGCCACGCAGGCGGAGGTGCTGGAGGAGCTCACGCACGTGGCCCGCGAGAACGGTCACTCGCTCGGCGTCTACAACGTCGCCGCCGGGGCGAGGAATGGAGACGACCTCTTCGTCTACATCCACGCGAAGCTGCTCGTCGTCGACGATCGACGCCTCACGATCGGATCGGCGAACCTGAACAACCGGAGCATGTCGCTCGACTCCGAGATCAACGTCGCGTGGTCGACCGACGATCCGGACGACGAGCTCGGTACGGCGATCGAGGCCCTGCGCCATCGCCTGCTCCGCGAGCACTGCGCGCTCGAGCTCGCTCCGTGGTTCCTCGATCCACGCGGCCTCGTCGGGCGGCTCGACGGGCTCGCCGCGTCCGGGCGCGGCCGCCTCCGCCGGCACGACATCGACGTCGAGGAGCCCTCCGTGCTCAAGAAGCTCGGCCAGAAGATCGCGAGCGCGTACGCCGATCCGCTGCACAGCCCCGAGAGCCGCGAGAGCCCGCTGCCGTTCGACGCGCCTGCGCCCAGCCGCCCGGGGTGATAGAAGGAGCGCATGCGGCTCCGATCGACCGCGACCGTGATCGCGATCCTCACGACCGCCGCGTGCTCGAAGCGCACGCCGCCACCGCCGCCCGCGCCGGCGCCCGCGGCCGACACCGCGACGACGAGCACGGCCGAGCTCCCCGCGCCCGCGTCCAAGGGCGCGGGCAACGCGAAGCACGCCGGCCCGTGGAACGTCGTCCTCCTCAGCATCGACAGCCTCCGCGCGGACATGCCGTGGGCGGGCTACGAGCGCCCGATCGCGCCGAGGCTCACCGCGCTCCACGCGAAGTCGATCGCCTACTCGCGCGCGTACTCGACCTCGTCGTTCACGTCCAAGAGCATTCCCGGGATGCTGACCGGCCGTTATCCGTCGGAGCTCGATCGGACGAACGTGTTCTTCACCCGGTACTTGAACAAGAAGGACTTCTTCTGCACCGCGCTGGACGAGCAGGAGATCCCGTGCGTCGGCGTCCACGCGCACGCGTACTTCGGCAAGGGCCAGTCGGGCTTCGAGCACGGCTTCCGCAAGTGGGAGCTCGTGCCCGGGATCACCTTCGACTACCAGACCGACCCGTACGTCACGAGCCAGAAGCTCACGCCGATGGCGATCGAGACGCTCCGAGAGGCGGGCGCGACGGGCAAGCCGTTCTTCGCGTGGTTTCACTACATGGATCCGCACGACCAGTACCAGACCCACGAGGAGAGCCCGCACTTCGGCAAGCGCGCACGCGATCTCTACGACGAGGAGGTCTTCTTCACCGATCTCTGGATCGGCAAATTGCTCGACTTCGCGGAGCAGCAGCCCTGGGCGGAGCGCACGGTCATCGCGGTCACGGCCGATCACGGAGAGGCGTTCGGCGAGCACGGCATCACGCGCCATGCGCACGAGGTCTGGGAGGAGCTCGTCCACGTGCCGCTCTTCTTCCACGTGCCCGGCGCCGCGCCGCGCGTGATCGACAGCCCGCGCGGCCACGCCGACCTCGCACCGACGATCCTCGAGCTGCTCGGGGCCAAGAAGGACGAGGCCCTCCGCGGGACGAGCCTCGTCGGCGAGCTCCACGGCGGGGAGGCGACGCCGCGCGACGTCATCGTCGACCTGCCGGAGGACGACTACAACGAGCGCCGTCGCGCGCTGATCCACGATCGCTGGAAGCTCATCGCCTTCGGCGACGACGTGCGCTTCTCGCTCTTCGACCTAGAGGAGGATCCGCGCGAGGCCACGGATCTGTTCTGGAAGCGCCGCGACGTCGCGGAGGAGATGCGGCAGCGCTACAAAGACGCGTCGAAGGCGATCAAGGACGTGCCGCCGCGCGGCGGCCTGAAGAGCCGCGATCGCTGAAGCCCTTCGGCACGTACGCGCACGCCGGATCCTCGGCCGTCACGTCGCCGGTCGCCGCGTAGGCGCGCGCACGCGAGCCTCCGCACACGTGCCGGAACGGGCACGCTCCGCACTTGCCGCCGAGCGAGTCCGCATCGCGCAGCATGCGGAAGAGAGGCGCGTCGCGGTAGACGGTCGCGAGATCGTCGGTCCGCACGTTGCCCGCGCGTACCGGGAGGAAGCCGCTGGGGAAGACGTCGCCGAGGTGCGAGACGAAGAGGAAGCCGACGCCGTCGGTGATCCCGCGCGGTCCGCGCACGACGCCCTCGTGCACGTCGCGATGCAGTCCAACCGGCACGCCCTCGTGCTTCGCGGTGAGGAGGACGCGGCGGAAGTGAGGTGCGCCCGTCGTCTTCACCTGGAACGGCGCGTCCTTCGCGATCGCGGCGAGCCGCTCGAGCGCCTCCTCGACCTCGCGCGGGCGCAGCGTGAGCAGCGACGACGCGCGCCCGGTCGGGATGACGAGGAACACGACGAACATGCAGGCGCCGACGTCCTTCGTCAGCGCGGCCATCGCGTCGATCGCCCGGATCGACGCGCGCGAGAGGGTGAAGTTGATCTGCGTCTCGAGCCCCGCCTCTCTCGCCTGGCGGAGGATCCGGATCGACTCGTCGAAGCTCCCGGCGACGCCGCGGAACGCATCGTGGACGTCGGCGGTCGGTCCGTCGACCGAGACGGCGATGCGGGCGAGCCCCGCCGCCCGAAGCTCGCCGATGAGCTCGCGCGTCATGAGCGGCGTGCCCGACGGCGTGAGGGCCATCGTGAGCCCGATCTTCGCGCCGTGGGCGACGAGCTCCACGAGGTCCGAGCGCTTCGCGGGATCGCCGCCGGTCAGGATGCACAGCGGCGTGCCCATCGCGTGGATCGACGCGAGCAGGCGCTTGCCCTCCTCCGTCGAGAGCTCGCCCGGATCGAGGTCCGGCGTGGCGCACGCGCGGCAGTGACGGCACACGAGGTCGCACGCCTGCGTGGTCTCCCAGATCGCGACCAGCGGGTGATCGTCGAAGTCGAGCAGCGACCTCTCGCGCGAGAGCGCTCCCTCAGGCATGGCGATCGTCTCCCGATGACCCGGGCGTGTAGCCCTTGAGACCGAGCTTCTGCAGGTAACGGTAGAAGGTGGCCGGCGACAGCCCGAGCAGCTTGGCGGCGAGCTCGCGGTTCCCGTCGGCCGAGTCGAGCACGCGCGCGATGTGCTTCTTCTGGAACGCGAGCGTCGCGCGTTCGAGGTCGTTGTCGACCTCGTGCGCGTCGGGCGCCGACGCCGTCTCCGCGCGGACGGGCGCGGCCCCTCGCGCGCGCAGCTCCACCGGCAGATCGACCGCAGTCACCAGATCGTCCGTCGAGAGGATCACCGCGCGCTCGATCACGTTCGAGAGCTCGCGCACGTTCCCCGGCCACTCGTACGAGCAGAGGAGGGCCATCGCGTCGGGAGCGATCGCGCGGACCGGCTTGCGCTGCGATCGCGCATGCCGCTCGAGCAGGTCCTTCGCCAGCGCAGGGATGTCCGCCGCCCGGTCGCGCAGCGCCGGGACGCGGAGCTCGACGACCTGGAGACGATGGAGCAGATCGCGCCGGAAGGTCCCCTCGCGCGTCATCGCCGCGAGGTCTCTGTGGGTGGCGGCGACGATCCGTACGTCGACGGTGACCGCGCGATCGGCGCCGAGCGGGAGGATCTCCTTGCTCTCGACCGCGCGCAGCAGCTTGGCCTGGATCGGGAGCGGGAGCTCGCCGATCTCGTCGAGGAAGAGCGTGCCTCCGGAGGCGGTGCGGAACACCCCCGTGCGCCCGGACACGTCGCCGAAGAGGAAGCTCTCGACGTCGGCGTCGGGGATCGACGTCATGCTCGCATTCACGAACGGACCTTCCGCGTGCGGCGACGTCTCGTGGATCGCGCGTGCGACGAGCTCCTTGCCGGTGCCGCTCTCGCCGAACAAGAGGAGGTTCGACGAGCTCGACGCGGCACGCTCGATCATGTCGCAGAGCTCGTTCATCTCGCGGCCGCCCCGCCGGAGCGTCGCGACCGCGCTCTTGTCGCTGCGCATGAGCGCTCGCAGGCGGGCGTTCTCCTGGCCGAGGCGCTTGTACTCCGCGATGTGCGCCACCTTCCGCTGCAGATCGGCGAGCGAGAGGGGCTTCAGCACGTAGTCGTGCGCGCCGCGGCGCAGGGCCTCGACCGCGGAGTCGACCGACGCGTATGCCGTCATGATCAGCGTCACCGTCTCGGGCGAGGTGGCGCGAACACGATCGAGCACCGTGAGCCCGTCGACGTCGGGCAGGCGCAGATCGGTGATCACGAGATCGAAGGAGCGCGCGTCGAGCTCGGTGAGCGCGGCCTGCCCGGTCTCGACGGCGGTGACGACGTGGCCCGCACGCCCGAGATAGCGCGCGATGTTCGTGCAGAGCGTCGACTCGTCTTCGACGACGAGGATCCGTTCACCCATCGTTCGCGCCCCCTCCCGGCAGCTCGATGATCACCTCGGTGCCGACGCGCTCGGTGCTCTCGATGCGCAGCGTGCCGCCGACCGACTTGACGACGCTGCCCGACACGGCGAGGCCGAGGCCGGTGCCGCGTCCGGCGGTCTTCGTGGTGAACAGGGGCATCATCGCCTTCGACAGCACCTCGGGGGACATCCCCGTGCCGGTGTCGCGGAGGCGCAGCTCGACGCCATCGCCGTGGCGGCGGCCTGTGACCGTGAGCGTCCCGCCATCGCTCATCGCATCGGCCGCGTTCAGCATGAGGTTCACCAGGACGAGGACCAGATGGTCTTCGACCATGCGCACGTAGGGAAGGTCGGGCGCGACGTCGACCTCGAGCCGCACCTTCTTCCATCGCGGATCGTGACAGACGAGCCGGGCCGAGTCCGCGACGGCCAGCGCGATCGACACGTCGGTGATCTCGTCTCTACGTCGGCGCGCGAAGTCGACCATCTCGCGGAGCGTGCGGCTCATCCGCGCGACGTGGCGGCGAAGGACGCCGAGCGACTCCTCGAAGCGGGCGACGTCGTCCTCGCCTTCGAGCATCTCGAGCTCCGCGCTGAGCGACGCGAGCGGGTTGCCGAGATCGTGCGCGAACCCCGCCGCGAGGACGCCGAGGCTCGCCATCTTCTCCTGGTGACGGACCTGTGCCTCGAGGTTGCGCTGCTCGGTCACGTCGCGTCCGACCTCGATGGTGAAGCGCGTGCCGCCTTGCTCGTCGGGGACGGCGATCGTCTCGAGCTCCCAGACGCGTCCCTCCGGGCGCGATCCGTGCTCGAGCGCCATGCGGTTCGCCTTCACGATCGCGCCGTCGCGATCGAAGACGACGATGCGCTCGCGCAGCGAGTCGAAGAGCAGCTCGATGAGCTCGCGGGCATCGGCGAGCTCGCGGGTGCGCGAGCGGACGCGGTCCTCGAGGCGATCCACGAGCCCATGCATCTCGGCGTCGCACGCGAGCCGCGACCGGCGGATCTGGAGGAAGCTCCACGTCCCGAGGAGGACCGCGGCCATGGCGCCGCGGACGAGATGGATCGCGTGCATGTCGGCGGCGGACAGGAGCGTGCGCTCCGCGATCTCCCAGATGACGAAGTAGCCGAGCACGAGCAGCGCGCCGTAGGCCGCCGTCCGCGCCCAGAGGTCGCGCCACGACTCGCCTCCGCGCGGCGTCGCCTCGGGAAAGCGGGTCGCGGGGGCATCCATCGGCGGAGGACTGTGCAGCGGGTGTGCCATGGTGGATCCGCCGCGGATTTCGCGGTCGGGACGCCGAGCCTGCAGGTTCTGCGGGGCCACGGCAAGAGGTGCAGCGGGGGCCGACTCTCATTTTCGAGAGTCAGCTCCACGGAACCACGAGCGCGAGTGAGAGGCCTCCCGTCGCGCCTTCGCCCGCGGTGACGCCGGCGATCGGCGGCGTCACGAATGCGGCGACGACCAGGCGCGCGCCGCTCCAGAGAGGGACCTGGAGCGAGGTCGTCGCCTGGAGCGCGCGGCGAGCGCTGCTCGGGATCTTCGCGCCGTCGAGCGACGCGTCGCCCTCGATGGAGTACGCGCCGCCGAGCGAGAGCACGAAGCCGCTCGTCCACGCGCGTGCGCCCACGAGGCCCGCTACGAACCGCGGCGGCAGCGACGAGCGCACGCCCGCGATGTCGCGTTCCGCGCGGACGGTGACGATGCCGCTCGCGGCGACGAGCCAGGGCCCTCGCGTCTCCTCGAAGGCCGCGCCGGCCCAGCCCTGCGTGGTCCCGGTTCCGGTCGCGTCCGTGGCGAGCGCGTTCGTCGCGCGCTCGGGCGCGACCCCGGTGGGCATCGACACGCCCGCGAGCAACGCGACCCCGGGCCAGGGCCGCGCGTCCTCCGAGTAGACGGCGTCCCAGCGGGCCGCGAGCCGGACGTCGCCGAGCCCGCCTCCGGCGGAGGAGCCGCCGCCGCTCGCGCGAAGGGTCTCGACGAAGGGCACGGTGACGGTGCCCTGTCCGCGCGCGAGAAAGCGCATGGAGGCGAAGAGGTTCTGCTCGAGCGCGACATCGTGCGTTCCGCGCGGCGCGCCGCGGAGGCGCCCCTGGGGATCGAACGAGCCGTACGTCGCCGCGCCTCGCGCCTCGATGCCGGCGAGCGTCGTCTCGTGGGGCGCGAGCCGCCCCAGGCCGGTCGTCGAGGGAGCGACGCAGCACGCTTGCGCTCGGGCGGCGCGCTCGCCGGCGAGCAGCGTCGCGAGCGCGAGCGCGACCTCAGCGCACTTCGATCGTCGTCGTCGCATGGGCGTCGATCCCTTCGCCGCGGAAGGAGAAGCGCAGCTGCCACGGGCCTGGCATCATCAGCGCGAGGTGCTCGATGCGATAGCGCCCGTCGCCGACCGGCGTGACCGTCGGCGTGCCGGCCGCGCCGTGGCCGTGCGCTCCCATGAAGGCGACGACCTCCACCTCGAGGCCGTCGCGCGGCGCCTTCACGGCGTCCTCCACCCGGACCTCGACCGCGAGATCTCCGCGCTCCGGCGGCTGCGACGGCGCGGTCCGGAGCTCGATCGCGAGCGGCGCCTCTCCCGCGACGAACGACGCGTACGGCGCGTCGGGGAAGCCGCTCGCGCCAGGAGGCTCGCTCGCAGCGGTGCACGCGGCGAGGACGATGGCGACGGCGGCCGTGATGACGATGCGATCGAGCATGTCCGTCGCCGCAGCACGGTGCGTGCCGAGCGCGACTCTCGAAGATGAGAGTGGCCTCGGCGGCCCATCGCTTGCACTCGCGCCGATCGACGCATCGAGCGAGTGCTCGAGAAGAAAGGGACCAGCCATGCGCGCTACTTCTGTCGTCGGCACCGCGATCGTCGCGACGCTCTTCGCCGCCGCAGCATTCGTCGGGTGCTCCAACAAGCACGACTCTCAGGGAGGCAGCGGCAATCTCGGCGCGTCGGCGTCGATCCGCGATCTGATGAAGGCGCGAGGGTTGACGGAGGCCGACGTCGAGGGCGCGCTCAAGACGTACGTGCCGACGGGCAAGATGGACGAGTACTACATCTTCGCGTCAGGCGGTCAGTCGGGGAACGTCAACGTCATCGGCGTCCCGTCGATGCGCATGCTCAAGGTGATCGGCGTGTTCACGCCCGAGTCTTGGCAGGGCTGGGGCTTCGGCGGTGACAGCGACAAGATCCTCGATCAGGGCAACCAGGGCACGCACAAGATCCGCTGGGCGGACATGCACCACCCGAACCTCTCCGAGACGAAGGGCGACTACGACGGCCAGTACCTCTTCGTGAACGACAAGGCGAACGCGCGCGTCGCGGTCGTCGACCTCTCCGACTTCGCGACGAAGCAGATCGTCGCGAACCCGCTCGCGGCGAGCGATCACGGCGGCGCGTTCGTCACGCCGGACACCGACTACGTGATCGAGACGAGCCAGTATCCCGCGCCCCTCGGGCGCGAGTACGCGCCGATCACCGAGTACAAGGAGAAGTACCGGGGCGTCGCGATCTTCTGGAAGTTCGATCGCCAGAAGGGGCGCATCGACCCGGCGAAGAGCTGGGCGATGGAGCTGCCGCCGTACACGCAGGACCTCGCGGACGCCGGCAAGCTCGACTCCGACGGCTGGGCGTTCATCAACTCGTTCAACACCGAGATGGCCGTCGGCGGGACGCTCGAGGGCAAGCCGCCGATCGAGTCGGGCGCCTCGCAGAACGACATGGACTACCTCCACGTCATCAACTGGAAGAAGGCCGAGGAGCTGGTGAACGCCGGCAAGACGAAGACGATCGCCGGCATGCGCGTCCTCCCGATGGACGTGAGCGGGCCCGAGGGCGTCCTCACGCTCGTCGGCGAGCCCAAGAGCCCGCACGGCTGCGACGTGACGCCGGACGGCAAGCTGATCGTCGTCGGCGGCAAGCTCGACACGCACACGACGCTCTACGACTTCGCCAAGATGAAGACGCTCATCCAGGAGAAGCGCTTCGAGGGCAAGGACGCGTACGGGCTGCCGATCATGAGCTTCAAGGACGCGATCTCCGGGCAGGTCGAGATCGGGCTCGGTCCGCTCCACACGGTCTTCGACGACAAGGGCAACGGCTACACGTCCGTGTTCATCGAGAGCACGGTCGCGAAGTGGTCGTACAAGGACCTCAAGAAGCCGGTCGAGAAGCTGAAGGTCCACTACAACATCGGCCACATCCTCTCGGCGGAGGGCGACACCGTGAGCCCCGACGGCAAGTACGTCGTGGCCATGAACAAGATGTCGATGGACCGCTTCCTCCCCGTCGGACCTCTCTTCCCGCAGAACTTCCAGCTCATCGACGTCGAGGGCGAGAAGATGCGGATGCTCGCCGACATGCCGATCGCGAACGCCGAGCCGCACTACTCGCAGATGATCAAGGCCGACAAGCTGAAGCCGGCGAAGGTCTACAAGCCGGGTACGAACGCCACCGGCGAGATCGATCCGGCGCGAGCCGAGGGCGGCAAGGAGCGGGTCGAGAGGAACGGCACGAAGGTCGACGTCTACATGACCGCGATCCGCAGCCACTTCACGCCGGACCGTATCGAGGTGGACGAGGGCGACGACGTCACCATCCACATCGACAACATCGAGACCGCCGAGGACCAGACCCACGGCTTCACGATCGACATGTACAACGTGAACGTCAGCCTCGAGCCCGGCAAGCACGAGAACATCTCGTTCAAGGCCGACATGCCGGGCACGTTCCCGATGTACTGCACCGAGTTCTGCTCGGCGCTGCACCTCGAGATGGCGGGCTACTTCCTGGTCAAGCCGAAGAAGCACTGAAGGAAGCACCGAGGCGAGGACGTCATGAACACCGACTGGGCCACGGCCGAGCACACGGCGGATGGACACGTGCACCTGCGTCTCGCGGAGCCGCCTCGTGCGGCGCCCGCGAGCGGAGCGAAGAAGTGGGACCGCGCGCGTCTGTTCGTGGTGGCGCTCGGTGCCGCGGCCTCGGGTCTCTTCGTCGCGTCCTTCTTCCTTCCGTGGTGGAAGTTCTGGCTCTACGCCCCGCAGTACCCGAAGGGCCTCACCCTCACCATCTCGCTCACCGGCATGGGCGGCGACGTCCACGAGATCGACATCCTGAACCACTACATCGGGATGAAGCACCTCGCGGACGCGGCGCCCACGGAGCGCCATCTCGCGGGGTTCGGCGTGGCGCTGATCGCCGTGCTCACGCTCACGCTGGCGGCCGCGTCCGGCCGGAAGCTCAATCGCCTCGTGGCGATCCCGGCGCTCTCGTTCCCGATCGTCTTCCTCGCCGACAGCTTCTACTGGCTCCACCGCTTCGGCCACGAGCTCGATCCGAGGGCGCCGCTGCACATCGCCGCGTTCACGCCGCAGATGTTCGGCAACGGCCAGATCGGCCAGTTCGAGACCTTCGCGCAGCCGGCCGTCGGGTTCTGGATCGCCATCGCCGGCGTCGCGTGCGCGATCGCCTCGAGCGTGGTGCGAAGCAAGGTCTGCCGCGCGTGCTCGCGCGCGGGGACGTGCAAGATCGCGTGCCCCCGCGCGATGCTGCTCCCCGACCGCACGGAGAAGAAGGAGGCGGCGTCGTGATCCGGCGCGCCCTCGTCGCCCTCCCGCTCGCCGCGGCGCTCCTCGACGGGCTGCCCGCGCGGGCGGAGGCTCCGGCGGCAGGGACCGTGGTGAGGTCGTTCGACGAGCTCCGCGACCTCGTCGCCGCGGCCGATGGTCCCCGCGACATCGCGCTTCTGCCCGGCATCTACCGCGGCGATCTCGCGGTGAAGCGGCCGCTCGCGATCCACGGCACGAAGGACGCCGTCCTCGAGGGGAGCGGCACCGGCACCGTGGTCACCGTCCAGGCGAACGACGTGTCGATCGAGGACGTCGTCGTCCGTCGATCGGGCAAGCGCCACACCACCGAGGACGCCGCGATCAAGGCCACCGGCGAGCGCATCCGCATCGCGGGCGTGCGCGCCGAGGACACCCTCTTCGGCATCTCGCTCGAGGCCTGCCGCGACTGCACCGTCGAGGGCGTGCACGTCGTCGGCTCCGGCGACGACACCGAGCTCCGCGGCGACGCCATCAAGCTGTGGGAAGCCCACGGATCGACGGTGCGCGGGTGCACCGTCGATCGCTCGCGCGACGTGGTCGTCTGGTACACGCGTCACGCGACGCTCGACGGCAACGTCGTCACGAGGAGCCGCTACGGCACCCACTTCATGTACGCGCACGATGCGGTGGTGAAGAACAGCAAGTTCGAGGGGAACATCGTCGGCGTGTTCGTCATGTACAGCATGCGCCTCACCGCCGAGGGCAACGTGCTCGCCGGAGCGCGCGGCGCGGCGGGCGTCGGACTCGGCTTCAAGGACAGCGACGCCGTGAGCGTGCGCGGCAACTGGATGGTCGCGAACACGACGGGCACGTACCTCGACAACACTCCGAGGACGCCGTCCGAGGCGGTGACCTTCGAGCGCAACGTCCTCGCGCTCAACGACGTCGGCATCCGCCTGCACAGCGCGGAGAAGGGGCTCCACCTCGTGGGCAACGACATCCGGAACAACGCCTCGGTGATCGAGGTCGACGGCGGCGGTGACGCGCTCTCGGTCGACGTCCGCGGCAATCACTTCTCGGACTACGAGGGCTACGACCTCGATCGCAACGGCATCGGCGACGTCGCCTACGAGGTGAAGGCGCTCTCGAGCGAGCTCACCGAGTCGCACCCGGCGCTGAAGTTCTTCCGCGGCACGCCCGCGATGGGCCTGATCGACGCGGTCGCGCACGCCGTGCCCGTCCTCTCGAGCCGACGGCTCCTCGTCGATCCCGAGCCGCGCATGGAGGCACGATGATCACCGTCCTCGACGTCAGGAAGAAGTTCGGACCCGTCGCCGCGCTCGACGGCGTCTCGCTCACCATCGACAAGGGCGAGCGCGTCGCCTTCGTCGGCGCGAACGGGTCGGGCAAGACGACGCTCCTCCGCGCGCTGCTCGGTCTCGTGCGGGTCGAGGGGAAGATCACCGTCCTCGGCGCCGACGTCGCGCGCGAGCCGGAGGTCGCCCTCCGCAGCGTCGCGTACATCCCGCAGATCGCCCCGCCGCTCGACGCGCCCGTCTCGGAGGTCGTGCGTGCTCACGCGGCGCTCCGCGGCAGCAGCGACGACGCGATCTACGCGCGCACGCGCCGCCTCGGCCTCGATCCGGACGCCTGCCGCAAGAAGCGCTTCCGCGAGCTCTCTGGGGGAATGAAGCAGAAGCTCCTGGCCGCGATGGCGCTCGCCGCGGAGGCGCCGATCCTCGTGTGCGACGAGCCCACCGCGAACCTCGACGGTGACGCGCGCTCCTCGTTCTTCGAACAGCTCGGTGAGCGCCCCTCGTCGGGCGTCGTCGTCCTCTGCTCGCACCGGATCGAAGAGGTGCGCATGCTCGTCGGCCGCGTCGTCGAGATGCGCGACGGGCGCGTGGCGCGCGACGCCAGCCTCGCCGAGATCATGTCGGGCCTCCGCGCGTTCCGCGTCGAGGTCCTCCTCCGCGAGGGCGACGCGGCGCTCGGCCGGATCCTCCGCGCCCGCGGCTTCGCGCCGTGCGGACCCGGCAGGCTCGGGGCGCACGTGGCCCAGGACGAGAAGGTCGAGCTCGTCACGCAGCTCCTGAAGGAGCACGCCGATGCGCTCGCCGACGTGAGCATCGTGCCGGTCGACGACTTCTCCGCGGCGCCGAAGAGCGAGCCGCGTCTCAGGGTGGTGCGGTCATGAAGCGGCGCGCGTTCGTCACGGGGATCACGCTGATGATGCTCGGCTGCACGAGCACCGAAGAGCCCGCCGATCCGGTCTGGGGCAAGGAGCCGTGCGCGCACTGCGCGATGCTCGTCGGCGATCGGCGCTTCGCCGCGCAGATCGGCGGGGGAGGGGAGCGCCGCTTCTTCGACGACATCGGCTGCATGGTGGCCTGGCTCGACAAGCACCCTTCGGGCGCGTCGCGCATCTGGGTGCGCGAGGACGGCGAGCGATGGGTCGACGCGAAGACCGCGCGCTACCAGGCGGGCGCGAAGACGCCGATGGACTTCGGCTTCGTCGCGGCGAAGACCGGGATCGGCTGGGACGAGCTGCGCGAGCGCGTGGCTGCGAAGGAGAGGAGCGGACGATGAGCCCGACGCGCGTGATGTGGAGGCTCGAGCTGGCGGAGGCGCTCCGCTCGCGGTGGGTCGTGTTCACCGCGGTCGTCTACTCCGCCGTCTTCGGCCTGTTCGTGTGGCTCGGCCTGCGCGAGAGCAGCGTGCTCGGCTTCACCGGCGTCTCGCGCGTGGTGCTCAACGTGTCGAACGCGGTCGTCCTCGCGGTCCCGCTCGTGGCGCTCGTCGCGACGAGCCAGACGATCGTGCGCGCGCGCCAGACCGGCTTCTTCGAGCTGATGCTGACGCTTCCCGTCCGCCGGCGCGACTGGCTCGCGGGGATCGTCGCCTCGCGCTTCATCGTCGTCGTCGGGCCGCTCGTCGTCCTGCTCGCCGCCGCGCTCGTCTACGGCGCCGCGTCCGGAGAAGGCGACGCGGCGCTCGCGCCCACGGTGCTCAGGACCCTCGCGGTCACCTGCTCGCTCGCGTGGGCCTTCATCGGCATCGGGTTCTGGATCTCGGCGTACGCGAAGACGCCCGAGCGCGCGACCGTGCTCGCCCTGGTCGGGTGGATCGTGGCGAGCGCGCTCCACGACTTCGCGCTCATCGGGGCGCTCCTCCGCTTCCGTCTCGCACCGGCCGCGGTGTTCGCCCTCGCGGCCGCGAACCCCGTCGAGGCCGCACGGATCGCCGTGCTGGGGACGGTCGACCCCGATCTGTCGGTCCTCGGCCCGGTCGGTTTCTGGCTCGCGAACACGCTCGGACCGAGCGCGACGCTCGCCGTCGGCGTACTCTGGCCGGCGCTCCTCGGCACCTTCGCCCTCTACCGCGCCGAGCGCCGCCTCGCGCGCGCCGACCTCGTATGAAGAACAGAAAAGGAGACCCACGATGAAGACGCTTCACCTCGCCGCCACGCTCGCCATCGTCGCCCTCGCCGCCGTCGCTTGCGACAAGGGCGGGTCGGGCTCGTCCGGTGAGAAGGGCGGAACGACCGACAAGGGCGGATCCACGACGACGACCGCCGCCGCGGGCAAGATCGACATGAACGCCGCGCGCGAGATCTTCAACTCGCGCTGCTCCGCCTGCCACGGCACGGACGGCAAGGGCGACGGGCCCGGCGCGGCGGCGCTCAACCCGAAGCCGCGCAACTACACCGACAAGACGTGGCAATCGAGCGTCACCGACGAGCAGATCAAGAAGACGATCCTCTACGGCGGCGCCGCGGTCGGAAAGAGCCCGATCATGCCGGCGAGCCCCGATCTCGACGGGAAGCCGGAGGTCCTCGACGGCCTCGTGAAGATCGTCCGCGGCTTCGGCTCGTGAGGTAAAATCGCCTCGCTTGGCCAGGCGAGCCTTTTTGCTCATCGCGGACATCGGCGGCTACACCCGCTTCATGAAGGTGCACCGCGTCAACCTCGCGCATGCGCAGCACGTGGTCGCGCAGCTCCTCGAGGCGGTGATCGACGGGGCCGGCAACCTGCGTCTCGCGAAGCTCGAAGGCGACGCGGCGTTCTTCTATGCCGAGCTCTCTCGGGACGAGGACATCGAGAAGTACGCCCGGCGCGTCAACGACATCCGCCGGGCGTTTCTCGAGCGGCAGAAGGAGATGCAGATCGACCGGCTCTGCACCTGCGAGGGTTGCGTCCAGTCGGATCAGCTCAAGCTCAAGTTCGTCGCCCACGAGGGCGAGGTCGCGTTCCAGAAGGTGAAGCGGAACACCGAGCTCGCGGGCGTCGACGTGATCTACGTCCACCGGCTCTTGAAGAACGACGTCCCGGTCCCGGAGTACGTGCTGATGAGCGAGTCGGTCCACGAGCGGCTCGACCCGGCGCTCAAGGAGCACGCCAAGGAGATCCATCACGAGCTCGAGGGCCTCGGCGCATCGAAGCAGTTCTGGATCGATCTCGTGGAGGTCCCCGCGGAGCTCGCGCCGCCGCCCGCCCCGTCGTTCGCCCGCAAGTTCCTTGCGTGGGCGAAGATGACGTGGCGCTCGCTCCCCTACTTCTTCGGTCTGAAGAAGGCCTGCGACGGCTTTCGCAACGCGGGCGATCTCGGGGTCCTACCGCCGCCGATCGAGACGACCCCGTCGGTCCTTCCGCCCGGCGAGGCCTGAGGCCGTCTTGCGCGCGCACAGTGCCGGCAGCTGCGCGAGGAGCCAGCGATGCGCCGGCCCGAGCTTCGTGTCGCCCCGGTAGATCGCCGAGAGGTGCAGCGTGTGCTCGTCCTCGCCCCAGCCCCGCGGGCGGATGACGACGAGGCGGCCGGCGTCGACGTCGCCCTTCACGAGGTGCTCGGGGAGGTTGCCCCAGCCGAGCCCGGCGCGGAGCATCATGTGCTTCGTGTGGAGGTCGGCGATGCGCCACGTGCGCGGCGACAGCACGGCCTGATCGGGGATCGGCTCGTCGCTCCGCTCGGAGAGCACGATCTGGATGGCGTCCGCGAGGCGCTCCTTGCCGATGCGTCCGTGCACCCGCGCCAGCGGATGCTTCGGGCTCACCACCGGGAGCATGCGGATGGTCGCGAGCGGCTCGCGCTCGAGGCCGGGCGAGAGGCCGGCCGGGCTGACGACGCCGAGCGTCGCCGCGCCGTCGCGCACGCGCGTGGAGACCGCGCTCATGAGCTGCGTGTCGATCCGGAGATCGACCGACGGGAACTCCTTGCTGAAGGACGAGCAGAGCTCGAGCAGCGAGTCGAGGGGGAAGAGCGCATCGACGCAGAGCGACACCCACGGCTCGAGCCCTGCGCTCATCCCGGCGGCGAGCTGCGTCAGTCCCTCCACCTCGAGCAGGACGCGGCGCGCCGCGCCGAGCACGGCCTGCCCTTGCGGGGTGAGCGAGGGCACCTTCGTCGTGCGGTCCCAGAGCGCGACGTCGAGGTACGACTCGAGGTTGGCCATCGCGGTGCTCACCGCCGACTGCACGCGGCGCAGCTTGCGCGCGGCGGCGGAGAAGCTGCCCGCCTCGACGACGGTGACGAAGGCGCGGAGCTGATCGAACGTGACGCGGTCGTACATGGGCTCGCTCGAGCCATCGCAGAAATCGATGGGTGACGTCAATCGATTGCCGATTACGTAGATGGTCCTTCGGTCCCATGCTGTCGGGGTACACAGGAGACGCCCCCCATGATGACCATCCGTCCCGGCAACGAACGCGGCCACGCCCAGCACGGCTGGCTCGACTCGCACCACACCTTCTCGTTCGCCGACTACTACGACCCGGCGCACATGGGCTTCCGTGCGCTGCGCGTGATCAACGAGGACCGCGTCGATCCGGGGGAAGGCTTCCCGCCGCATCCGCATCGCGACATGGAGATCGTGTCGTACGTCCTCGAGGGCGCGCTCGAGCACAAGGACTCGATGGGGACCGGCTCGGTCATCCGCCCGGGCGACGTGCAGCGCATGAGCGCGGGGACCGGCGTGCGCCACAGCGAGTACAACGCGTCGAAGACGGAGCTCGTCCACTTCCTCCAGATCTGGATCGTGCCCGACGCGCGCGGGATCCGTCCGAGCTACGAGCAGAAGCGCTTCCCGGCCGAGGAGAAGCAGGGCCGCCTGCGCGTCGTCGCCTCGCCCGACGGGCGCGACGGCAGCGTGACGCTCAACGCCGATGCCGTGCTCCACGCCGGCATCTTCGCGAAGGGGGAGAGCGCCGAGCTCCCGCTGCGCGACGGGCGCCGCGCGTGGATCCACGTCGCGCGCGGCAGCGTGCGGGTGAACGGGCGCGATCTCTCGGCCGGGGACGGCGCGGCGATCGAGGACGAGCGCACGGTGCGCATCGAAGGCATCGACTCCGGCGAAGTCCTGGTATTCGATCTCGCGTGATGGAGATCATCCACTCCGAGACGGAGCAGCCCGGCGACTACCCGCACCGGATCACCGTGCGCAGCCACGTGATCCGCACCGACCTCGAGACCGCCGCCGGCGGCGCCGACACCGCGCCGTCGGCGCACGACTACTTCGACGCGGCGCTCGCCTCGTGCAAGTCGCTCACCGCGATGTGGTACGCGAAGAAGAACGGCATGCCGCTCGAGCGCGTCGACGTGCAGGTCGAGCGCGACGACTCCGAGGAGCGCAAGGGCCGCTACGTCCTCCACGTGCGGCTCGCGTTCCACGGACCGCTCTCCGACGAGCAGCGCACGCGCCTCTACGCCGCCGTCGGCAAGTGCCCGGTCCACAAGCTCATGACGTCCACCGAGGTCGTCATCGAGACCGCCCCGCTTTGAGCCGCGTCCTCGCGCTCTACGCCCATCCGTATCCGCAACGCTCGCAGGCGGGCCGGGCGCTGCTCGAGGCGGTGCGCGACCTGCCGTTCGTCGCGGTGCGCTCGCTCTACGATCTCTACCCGGACTTCGCCATCGACGTCGAAGCCGAGCAAGCCGCGGTGGACGACGCCTCGATCCTCGTCTGGCAGTGCCCGTTCTACTGGTACGGCATCCCTTCGCTGATGCACCTCTGGTTCGAGAAGGTGCTCACCTCGGGCTGGGCGTACGGTCCGGAAGGCGGCGCGCTCGTGGGCAAGCGCGTGCTCTGGGTGACGACGACGGGCACGCCGCCCGCCGCGTACCGCCCGGAGGGGATGCACGGTCACACGTTCGACGCGTTCGTGCCGCCGATCGAGCAGACCGCACGGTTCTGCGGCATGACCTGGGAGCCGCCGATCGTCGTCGAGGACGCGCGCCGGATCGGTCCCGAGGGCGTCGCGCGCCAGGCCGCGGCCTACCGCGCGCGGCTCGAGGAGCTCGCCGGTGGCTGAGCACGGGGTCATGGTCGACGCCATCGCGTTCCTCGCGGCGGCGGTCGTGTGCGTCCCGCTCGCGAGCCGCCTGCGGCTCGGATCGGTGCTCGGCTACCTGGTCGCCGGGTGCATCATCGGGCCGTTCGGGCTGCGCCTCGTGCAGAACGTCACGTCGACGCTCCACTTCTCGGAGCTCGGCGTGGTGCTCATGCTCTTCCTCATCGGGCTCGAGCTCGATCCCAGGCGCCTCTGGGCGATGCGCCGCGCGGTGTTCGGCGGCGGCTCGCTCCAGATGGTGACGTCCGGGCTCGCGATCGCGGGCCTCTCCCTCGCCATCGGGCTCCCGGTGCAGGCCGCGATCGTGGTCGGCCTCGCCATCGCGCTCTCGTCGACGGCGATCGCCGTGCAGACCATGCGCGAGCGCGGCCTGCTCGCGACGCCCACCGGCCGCAGCGGGTTCTCCGTGCTCCTCTTCCAGGACATCGCGGCGATCCCGCTCATCGCCGTCGTTCCGCTCCTCGGAGGCACCAAGGCCGGCGGCGGCGCGGGGATCGGCGGCATCGCGAAGGTGCTCGGCGCGATCGTCGGCGTGGTGGTGATCGGACGCTATCTCACCCGGCCGCTCCTCCGCGCGGTGGCGAAGACGGGCCTGCGCGAGGTGTTCACCGGCTTCGCGCTGCTGCTCGTCCTCGCGGTCGGTGAGCTGATGACGATCGCCGGCGTCTCGATGGGCCTCGGCGCGTTCCTCGCCGGCGTGCTCCTCGCGAGCTCCGAGTACCGGCATGCGCTCGAGACGGACATCGAGCCGTTCAAGGGCCTGCTCATGGGCCTGTTCTTCATCGCGGTCGGCATGTCGATCGACTTCGGCCTGCTCCGCGAGCGGCCTGCGCTCGTCCTCGGCCTCGTCGCCGGGGTCGTCGCCCTGAAGGTGCTCGCGCTGGGCGCGATCGCCACGCGCCTGCAGGTCCCCTCGGAGCAGCGCTGGCTGTTCGCCGCGCTCCTCTCGCAGGGCGGCGAGTTCGCGTTCGTCGTCTTCGGCGTCGCGGGCGAGGAGCACGTGCTGCCGCCGGGGTGGTCGGCGATCCTCACCGTCGTCGTCGCGCTCTCGATGGCGCTCACGCCGCTGCTCCTGGTCGTCCACGATCGGCTGCTCGCGCGCGGCACGAGGAAGGAGCGCGAGCCGGACGCGATCGACGACGACTCCGCGCCCGTGATCATCGCCGGCTTCGGGCGGTTCGGGCAGATCGTCGGCCGCCTGCTGTTCGCCTCCGGCATCAAGGCGACCCTGCTCGACTACGATCCCGATCAGATCGAGCTCGTGAAGCGCTTCGGGTTCCGCGTGTTCTACGGCGATGCGGCGCGGCTCGATCTCCTCGAGGCTGCGGGCGCCCATCGGGCGAAGCTCCTCGTCATCGCCGTCGACAACGTCGAGACGAGCCTGCGTCTCGTCGACGTGGTGAGGGAGCACTTCCCCAAGCTCGAGATCGTCGCCCGCGCGCGGAACGTGTCGCACTACCTCCAGCTGCGCGCGCGCGGCGTCAGGCGCATCGAGCGCGAGACGTTCGAGTCGTCGCTGCGCGCCGGACGCCGTGCGCTCGAGGCGCTCGACACCGCGCCGTACGAGGCGCGCGAGCTCGCCGATGCGTTCCGCGCACACAACGTGAAGACGCTCGAGCAGCTCCTCCCGCACCTCGCCGACGAGGCGCGGCGGCTGTCGGTCACGCGGGCCGCGCGCGAGCAGCTCGAGAGCCAGGTCGCCGCCGATCGCGCCGCGCGCGACAGGGCCGCGCGTGCGTGGAGCCCGGAGGACGAGGACCGCGTGCCGACGAGCCCGTCCTCCGACTAGCGCGGCCTCTAGCGGCATCGGTGTTGGGGGCGTACTCCGGTCGCCCCATCCAATGCGGACGCCACGGAGGGAGCTGACGCGACCGGCGGGATCGAGCGTGACGGGCTGGCCGTCGAGCGTATTCGGGACCGCGGCGTCGGCGAGGCCGCCTCCCGTCAGGCGCGGACGCTGGTGATCGACGGCGACCCCGGCGTTGACGCTGAGCGCGCCGAGCGCGTTGTGGGCGTAGTCCTCGACCGCGACGACGACGCCGCCGACCGTGCGCGTGACCTTGATGAGCCGATCGAGCGCGTCGTACTGCAGGACATCGACGCCCTCTGGATCACGCAGCTCGACTGGGTTGCCGACGGCATCGTAGCTCGCGCCGTAGCAGCGCGTGAGCGCGGGGTCCGCGTACTCGTAGCAGCGCGAGGTGATGCGGCCGAGGTCGTCGTAGATCTGGACGCGCGCATGACCGTCCGGGAACGTGAGCCGCGTGTTGCGTCCGAGCTCGTCGTACGCGTAGGTGTACGTGCCGTCGAAGTCGGTCTGCGTCGCGAGCAGGCCGCGCGCGTCGTACGTGAAATCGTGGCGGCCGTTCTCCACGAAGCCCGAGCCGTCGGCCGTGTCGTAATAGGCACGTGCTCCGTCCGCGTTCGCGACGAAGGCGAGGCGTCCGTCCGGGCGATACCCGTACTCCGAGCCGTACGAATCGAATGTGATCGAGGGGGAGGCGACTCCGGACGTCGAGAACCGCGTCGTCGATGCCGTCAGCCTCCCGCCCGCGTCGCGCGTGAGCTCGTACCGCGCGGGGCCGTAGAGGCCCGCTCCAAATCCTTCCGAGCTCGTCAGGTCGAGCTCGAGATTCCGGCCGAACCGCGCGTTCTCGAACCCGCTGGGCGGCAAGGGGCTCTCGGTCGTGACGACAATGGGCGCGCTCGTTCGCGTGTCGTACGAGGCGTCGCGACGTTGCCGCAGGCGGCGGCGCTCCTCGAGACGTCAGGAGGCGGGCGCGCGGACCGGCGCGAGCGGCGCCCGAACGACGCCGAGCGCGAGCAGCTCGAAGAAGACGGTGATCGTGTCCGCGAGCGGGAGGCGCGCGCTCCGCGCGATCTGCTCCAGCGAGCGTGCGCCGTCGACGTGCGCGAGGACGAGCTTCGCCGTCCGGTGCAGCTCGCGCGGGCAGCCCGCCGAGGTCCGCACGGGGACGAACCCGTCGAGCGGCACCTCGCCCTGCGTGTTGCGGAGGCCGGCCACGCTCGCGAGCGCCGCGACGTCGAAGCCCGGCGTCCGCTCGGACGCAGCGGCGACCTCGTCGTCGGACAGCGAGTCGAAGCGGAGCTCGAGATCGGGCGAGGACACCTGGCGACGCATGCGCGCACGAGGAGCAAGCCGCGCGCCGAGACGCGCGTCGTCGCGATTCCGCGTCGCCCAGGCCACGGTCCGCGTGGACGCGCCGTCGATTTGCGGGCGGCTACCGGCAACGAAACCCGGACTGGAGTCCTCGGGGGGCGCCGAGCACAATGTGCCGGCCATGCGTCCCGTCGTGCACGTCCTCGCCCTGGTCGTCCTCGTGTCCAGTGGGTGCTCCACGAGCTCGTCGCGCGAGCCGGGCGGGGGCGAGGTCGGGCGCTACTCCGCGCCGCCGCCGATGGCGATCGACACCGCGAAGACCTACCGCGCGACGATCGCCACCGCGAAGGGTGACATCGTGGTCACCCTCGACGCGAAGGCCGCGCCGCGCACGGTGAACAACTTCGTCTTCCTCGCGCGCGATCGCTTCTACGACGGGCTGAGCTTCCACCGGGTCGAGCCGGGCTTCGTCATCCAGGGAGGCGATCCGAACGGCGACGGCACCGGAGGGCCCGGCTACAGGATCGCCGACGAGGCGAGCGGGCTTCCGCACGTCGACGGGGCGATCGCGATGGCGAAGAGCGCGGCGCCGGACTCGGCGGGGAGCCAGTTCTACATCACGCTCGGAGCGCAGCCGGATCTCGACGGGCGCTACACCGTGTTCGGCAAGGTCACGTCGGGGCGGGACGTCGTGGGGCAGATCGCGAAGGGCGACCTCATCACCCGCATCACCGTCACCGAGTGACGGTCGGCCCCTGTGGAGATCCCTGTGGAGAGAAGTGACGCCGCGGCGGGCTCGGGGGGGGGACGATGCCTCGCCGCGGCGCTGCCCCGCGCATATGCGGGTTCCGTACCAGCGCGAAATACGCGGGATCACGTGTGCGCGGGCCGCGATTTCTTTCAATCTCGCAATGCGTGAAATGCAGACTCGAAACTCGACCGCAGCGCGCGCGCTCGCCATGGTGGCGCTCGCGCTCGCGATCGTGCTTCGGGTCGCGCCTGCGCGAGCGGACGACGAGCGCCCCGTCCTCTTCTCTCTCTCCGTCGCGACCGGGGCCGAGGCCGATCCGCTCGAGGCGTGCGGAGGCGAGGCCGCGCTCGTCGCGTCGGTCGAGCAGCGTCTGCGCCGCTCCGCGTTCGTCCCGGCCGACGCGGCGGACATCGCCTTCGCCATGACGTTCGACGCGAGCGGCGCGCACATCGTCGAGCACGATCGCGCGGGCACCGAGCTCGGCCGTCGGGACGTGCCGCTCCCGGAGGGCGACTGCCCGAAGACGCTCGATACGCTCGCGGTCGTCCTCGCGATCATGATCGGGCCGGAGCGCACGACGACCGAGCCGCCGCCGCCGCCACCGCCACCGCCACAGAAGAAGGAGGAGGGGACGCCCCCTCCGCCTCCGCCTCCGCCTCCGCCCCCGCCGCCGCGGCCGCG
>WBZO01000252.1_pt3 | contig 54005 bp, 45 predicted proteins | sample 5204261 | NCBI WGS metagenome assembly WBZO01 (sample SAMN12412400, study PRJNA552823) | activated sludge metagenome | isolation source: activated sludge from anammox sidestream of wastewater treatment plant... | place: USA: North Carolina | collected 2017-09
CAGAATGACGCCGGGGCTGGTATTTTGCTGCGTTTCAAGCGGCGTGGTCACGTAAAGATCGGCGAACGAATCTTCGACGGTCTCGGCATGCGTCGCAGCCGGGTCGCTGCTGAAAAACGCGCTCTCGGTCAATTTGGCCAGACCGAAATCAAGCACCTTCACGTAACCGTCGTGGCGCAGCATGATGTTTTCGGGCTTGATGTCGCGGTGCGTGATGCCTGCGCCGTGAGCGGCGGCAAGCGCGCTGGCGATCTGGATTGCAATTTCAATCGCTTCATCCAATTTCAACCGGCGTTTCAACTGCTGGCGCAAAGTCTGGCCTTCAACGAACTCCATCGCGATGAAGTGCATGGCGCCGGCTTCCGTCTCAGCCTCTCCGATCTCGTAAATTGTCAGAATGTTCGGATGGCTCAGCGTGCTGGCTGCGCGGGCTTCCTGCTCAAAACGGCGGACGCGCTCGGAGTCCTGCATGAATTTCGCGGGCAGCAATTTCAACGCCACCTGTCGTCCGAGATTTAAATCCTCCGCAAGATAGACTTCGCCCATCCCGCCTGCGCCGAGCTTGGAAAGGATTCGGTAATGCGAAATTATTTCCGGGGTCACGCGACGTTTCCCAGTTCAAGGTTGAATCAGATTTGATCGGGGCCAGCGAACGACGATGGGTTCGAGCGCTCATCGTCAGGATCGGAGTTGAGGCCGCATCTTAACCCAGTTCGCCGAAGATGTCTTCACAGGCGCCTGCAAAGTGATTGAAAAGTTTGATAGCCTGTGGGCGATGGAGAACAAAATCTGGCAAGTGAGCGAATCAGAATCAGGCGCGCGGCTCGATAAATGGCTGGCCGCCGCCGAACGGCTCGGTTCAAGATCGAAGGCTCTGGCCGCAATCGAACGCGGCAAAGTGTTCATCAACGACGCCGAGCAAACCACCGCCGACGCGGCGCGGCGCGTGCAAACAGGTGAGAAGATCAGGCTTTGGATGGATCGTCCGGGCAGCGCCGAGCGACGATACACCGAGCGCCACGATTCCGGGCTGCATCTGATTTACGAGGATTCGTCGCTGCTCGTGATCAACAAACCCGCGGGTCTGCTCACTGTGCCGCTACCTGCGCAGCCCAACGAGATTTCGCTGTTGGATCACCTCAAAATTCACCTCCGTTCCGACAAAAAGCGCGAGCCGTTGGTCGTTCATCGCATTGACCGCGACACATCGGGCCTCGTCATCTTTGCGAAGACTCCCGAAGCCCAGCGAAAATTGAAAGAGCAGTTCGAGCAAAGGAAAGCCGAGAGAATTTACCTGGCCGTCGTTCACGGCCATCCGAAACCTGAATCGGGAATGTGGCGCAATTATCTGGTATGGAATCAGGACGCGTTGAAGCAACAGCCTGCGGAACGCCGCGACAAGAACGCCCAGGAAGCGGTCTGCCGTTACCGCACGCTGGAAAATTTCAGAGAAGCGGCTTTGATTGAAGTCTCTCTGGTCACAGGCAAACGCAACCAGATTCGTATTCAGGCCGGGCTGCGCGGACACACGCTGGTTGGCGAGAAGAAATATGTCTACGATCCCGCGCCGCGACACAAGATCGAATTCTCGCGGCAGGCTTTGCACGCGCATCGGCTGAAATTTTCACATCCGGTGAACAGCCGCCCGATGAATTTTGAAGCTCCGCCGCCGAACGATTTTCAAGGCTTAATTGAGAAACTGCGCAAAACGTAGATTGGTTGTAGATCAATTGTTTGACTTCTCGCCTACGGAACCCATCCGAGCCGTTTCACCACCTGCCGCGCGACGTCGCGTCCCGCCCAATCGGCATAGATTTCCGACCTGGAACCGCCAATCGGCGGCAGCGAAAGCGGGCCGCTCGGCTGCTGCGGATAACCGTAGCCAGTGGCGACGACTTTGGCGGTCTTCGGCTCGAAGACGGTGTAGCGCAGTTCGAAGCCGTAACTCGACGTTCCCATCCGATCAACCTCGAACTCCATCCACACGACGTAGGTCTTATCGTCATTCTTCGCGGCCTTGATCGCATCCGAGCGATGCTGATTGCGATCTTCACTGATCTGGACTGTGCGCAAGACCTCGCGCAACTCCTGAATGCAGCCGCGCCGCGACGCGTCGGGGTAATAAGAAGAGATGCCGATGTCGGCCATCGCGGTCGAAACTATGACCGAACGCCCCAGGTCTTTCTCTTTCGGCTTCTCAGGTTCAACTTCGGGTTCGGGAACGGTTCGCGCTTCAGGCTGGTTGACTCCTTGAACCGGCGGCTGCGGTTCCGCCTTCTTCTGCTTGCGTCCTGATTGGGCAGACGCAAGCGTGGCCAGCATTAGCAGGCAAAACAACACTGCGAAGATCGGTTTCTGGTTGTGGCGCATAGCTATGTCTCCACGAAGTTTTAACGGGATTTTCAGGATTGAACAGAATGAGCTGGATTTGAAATCGTGTAAATCCTGTCTGAATTTTCCATCTCAGACGCGCGCATGCTAATCCCACACCCGCACAATCACAAACCGCCCCCGGCGTTCGACTGAGGCTCAAACAACAGCTATGATGCGCGGCGAATCCCGATCAATGAATTCCGACTGAAGCAACTTATGTCCACAATTGCGCCACACGAAGCTAAACGCCCGCTCACGCTCGCGCTCGATGTCGGCACGTCGTCCGTGCGCGCGACGCTTTTCGACCTGTCAGGCCGCCAGGTCGAAAACATCGAAGGCCGCACGCATTACCAGATGACCGCCACGCAGAATGGCGGCGTCGAGATAAACGCCGACAAGCTGATCGAGATTATTTGCGCGACGATTGATGAATGTCTGCAAGGAGCGGCGCTGCATTTGCCCGACTTGAACGACGCGATCCGCGCGGTCGGGTACAGTAACTTCTGGCACGCGATGCTCGGCGTTGACCGTGACGGCGAAGCTGTGACGCCGCTTTACAACTGGAGCGACACGCGAAGCGCGGCGGACGCCAAGGCGCTCGGCAACCGGCTTGGCGTCGAATGGATTCATCAGCGCACGGGCGTGGTTCCCCACGCCAGTTATTACCCAGCGAAAATCCTGTGGCTTCGGCGAACTGATCCGTCGCTGGCGCTGAAAGTCTCGCGCTGGGTTTCGATTGGCGAATATCTCTACTCAAAAATTTTCGGGCAAATGGTGTGCGGCGTCTCGATGGCTTCGGGCACGGGGCTGTTCAATCCGAACAGGAACGATTGGGATGATGAGACGCTCACCGGCGCCGGCGTTGATCGAGACCAACTCTCTCCGCTCGCTGAAGAAGGCGCCGGGTTGACCGGGATGAAGCGCGAGTTCGCCGAACGCTGGCCCGCGCTGCGAAACGCGATATGGCTGCCCGCAATCGGCGACGGCGCGGCCAGCAACATCGGATCGGGATGTTTTACGCGGGGATTGATCGCCATCAACGTTGGCACGTCGGGCGCGATGAGAATTTGCTGGCCCGCTGAGGCAGTGAAAATTCCGAAGGGCCTCTGGTGTTACCGCGCGAATCGCCGCTATGCGGTGATCGGCGGCGCGCTGTCGAACGCGGGCGATGTTTACGCGTGGCTCAAAAGAACGCTGCGGCTGCCGAACGACGACGAGATCATCGAATCGCAGCTTGCCGCGATGAAAGCCGACGATCACGGCCTGACCGTGCTTCCCTTCTTCTCCGGCGAACGCAGCACAGGATGGCACGGCGAGGCGCGCGCGGCGTTCACCGGAATAAACCTGAGCGCGGACCCGATTGAAATTCTGCGAGCGTCGCTCGAAGCGGTCTGCTATCGTTTCGCGGCAATTTACGAACGGTTGAAAGCTGAGTTGTCCGGCGACACGCGAATCATCGCTTCCGGCGGAGGCATCTTGAATTCTCCCGTGTGGACGCAGATGATGGCCGATGTGATCGGCGTGCCGGTCGTAGCCTCGGCGGTTCCCGAAGCGTCGAGCCGGGGCGCGGCGATGCTGGCGATGGAGACTTTCGGACAGATCAAAAGTTTGGGAGATTTGGAGACGCCGCTGGGCGAGGTCTTTGAACCGAATCTGCGCAATCACGAACTCTACTTGCAAGGGCGAGCGAGACAGGAAGGTCTGTACGGGTTGCTGATCGCCTCAGACTAATGGCTAACAGCGCCAATCACGGGTATTCAACAATTGCCCCGATTGCTAAAGCTATCTCTTCCATTTTTTCAGGAGTAACCCAATGGTGGGATCGAAATTTACGAGCCAAACTTCACCACGAGCAGGCGCGGGGCTGCTAGAATTCGACAATGTCTCCTCCCTGCCACTCTTCGCGTTCTGATGTTTCAATTTCAGATTCGTACTGCTCGGCCATCGCTTCCGCTTGCCGTTCGAGTAAACGCCTGCGCTCTTCGATTGACAACATCATAAAAGCGCGACGATCTTCAAGTGTTATACATTGTTCCATCGTCGCCGACGGTATTTCCTGCGTAACCATGATTTCTACTCCTTTAATTCCCAAGCGCCCAAATCAAAGCTTGGCGCGGATCATAGCATGCCTGCAACGAACGTGGTAATTTTAGCCCACTCGCATCATAAATCGAATCGTAACCATAAGGAGAGAGGACGATGAACCCGTTAGTAGAAATAGAAAAGCTGGGACAAAGCATCTGGTACGACAACATTCGCCGCGCCTTGATTGACAACGGCGATCTGGCAGGCAAGATCGCTGAGGACGACCTGCGCGGCGTCACCTCGAATCCCACCATCTTTGAAAAGGCCATTGCCGGCAGCGCCGATTACAACGACCAGATGCGCCGCCTAGTCGCCGATGGCAGGAGCGTCAACGAGATTTACGAGGCTCTGGTCATCGAAGACATCCAGCGCGCCGCCGACCTGTTCAAACCCGTTTACGAGCGCACGAAGAAACTCGACGGTTACGTCAGCCTGGAAGTCTCGCCGCTGCTGGCGCGCGATACCGAAGGCACCATCACCGAAGCCAAACGCCTTTGGGCGACGCTCAACCGCCCGAACGTGATGATCAAAATTCCCGCCACGCCCGAAGGCATTCCCGCCATCCGCGAATGCATCGCCACCGGAATCAACATCAACGTCACGATGATCTTCGCGATGGAAAATTACGAAGAGGTCGCTGAGGCTTACATCAGCGGTTTGGAGCAACGCGCCGCCGCCGGACGCCCGATTGATCACGTGGCGTCAGTGGCCAGCGTTTTCGTCAGCCGCATTGACACCGCGATTGATAACCAACTCGAATTCCGCATCCGCCGCTCGGAAGACAAAGACGAAAAGGCTGCGCTCTCCGGCCTGCTCGGCAAGGCCGCGATTGCGAACGCGAAGATGCAGTATCAACGCTTCAAGGAGATTTTTTCGAGCGAGCGTTTCGCAAAGCTGAAAGCGTTGGGCGCGCGCGTTCAGCGTCCGCTCTGGGCCAGCACCGGCACGAAGAATCCGAATTACAGCGATGTGCTTTACGTCGAAAATCTGATCGGCCCCGACACCGTCAACACGCTTCCGCCTGCGACGTTCACCGCCTTCCGCGATCACGGCAAAGTCGCTTTGACCATCGAAGAAAATCTTGATGAAGCTCGCGCGGAAATAGAGAAGCTCGGCGAAGCCGGAGTTGATCTGGAACAGGTCTGCCTGCAATTACAAAACGACGGCGTCAAAGCCTTCGCCGATTCGTTTGAGAGCCTGATGCAGAGCATCACATCGAAACGGGCTTCGTTGACCAGCGGGTTGCTTGATCGAATGGAAGCCGCCCTGGGCAAATACGAACCGGCGGTTCAGGAAATCATCAAGCGCGCGGAGAGCGAACAATGGACGCGCAAAATCAGCCGCAAAGACGCTTCGCTTTGGAAATCCGATGAGAACCACCAGAAGATCATCAAAAACTCGCTCGGCTGGGTGACCGTACCCGATCAACTTTTTGACTCGGCGGACGAGCTTGCCGCCTTCAGCGCGCGCATCCGCAATGAAGGTTTCAAGGATGTGATGCTGCTCGGCATGGGCGGCAGCAGCCTTTGCCCCGAAGTTTTCCGCAGAACTTTCGGAAAGATTCCAGGCTATCCCGAACTGCACGTGCTCGACAGCACAGACCCCGCGACTGTGCTGGCTTTTGAATCGGCGGTTGATTTGCCACACACACTCTTCGTCGTCGCCAGCAAATCGGGCACGACCATTGAGCCGCTGATGTTCTACAAATACTTCATCAACCGCGTGCGCCAATTGAAAGGCGATCTCGCGGGCGAGAACTTCGTCGCCATCACCGATCCCAACACGCTGATGGAGGCAATGGCGACCGGCGACAAGTTCCGCCGAATCTTCCTCAATCCGGCTGACATCGGCGGGCGTTACTCGGCGCTCTCGTATTTCGGGATGGTTCCGGCTGCGTTGCAGGGCTTCGATTTCAAAACGCTGCTCGACCGCGCTGAACGCGCGATGCATGCCTGCACGCCCGCCGTGCCCGCAGCCGACAACCCGGCTGTCCGATTGGGAGCGATCATTGGCGCGCTCGCCCTGGCGGGTCGCAACAAACTGACGCTTTCGACCGATCCAGAAATTTCATCGCTCGGTTTGTGGATCGAACAACTGATCGCCGAAAGCACGGGCAAGGAAGGCAAAGGCATTTTGCCAGTGGCCGGTGAGCCGTTGGGAGCGCCCGGCGTTTACGGCGACGACCGCCTCTTCGTTCACATCGCCGCCGGGATGATTGATCCGGAAGCCGAAAACAAGTTGCGCGCAATCGAAGCGGCGGGGCATCCGGTCGTTCGCCGCGTGATGAACGACACGCTCGATCTGGGCGAGGAATTTTACGTCTGGGAGATGGCGACGGCGGTCGCAGGCGCGGTGATGGGAATCAATCCATTCGATCAGCCGAACGTGCAGGAATCGAAGGACAACACCAAGCGATTGCTCGAAGATTTCAAACGTGACGGCCAACTGCCGGAACAGACGCTGGCTGTCGAAGGGCGCAAGTTGAAAATCTACTGTGACGACGAAACACTTGAAGAACTCGGCGCGAACAAGACAGTCGAAACGTTCATCGCCGCGCATTTGAAACGCGCCGGAGCCGGAGATTACATCGCGCTGCTCAACTACATTCAGGAGAGCGGCGAACACGAGGCGTTGATTCAAGCGGTCCGCACGCATCTGCGCGACGCGTTGCATGTCGCGACGACCACCGGCTATGGCCCGCGCTTCCTGCATTCGACGGGACAATTGCACAAGGGCGGTGACGCTAGCGGCGTTTTCGTTCAGATCACAGCCGATGACGTTCAGGACGTTCCTATCGTGAGCGAGCCGTTCACGTTCGGCGTGCTCAAGCAGGCGCAGGCGCTCGGAGATTTTCAATCGCTGGCCAGCCGCGACCGCCGCGCAATCCGAGTTCACCTCGGCGCAAACATCAACGCCGGATTGAAAACGCTGCTTGAAATCGTCCAAAAGGCTTTTCCTCTTGGCAGGGCTTGAACGCAATGAGGACTCTGCAACAGTCAACTTACGATGTTTTGATCTGCGCCGACGCCGCCGAATTGGCGCGTGAGGCGGCGCGCCGCTTCGCCGAATTAGCCGACATATTCGTCAACGACATCGGACGATTCGCTGTCGCGCTCTCAGGCGGGTCAACGCCGAAAGCGATGTTCCATATCCTCGCCGACAAGCCGTTCGCCGATGCGCTGCCCTGGCGCTCGATCTTTTTCTTCTGGGGCGATGAGCGCTGCGTCCCGCCCGATCACGCTGACAGCAATTACCGGATGGCTAATGAAACGCTGCTGTCGAAAGTCGCGATCCCGCGCGAAAACATTTTTCGCATTCCCGCCGAAGATGAAGACCACGAACGCGCGGCGGCGAGCTACTCAGAGACCCTGCAAAAATTTTTCGCCGAACAGAAGCCACACTTCGATCTTGTCTTTCTGGGAATGGGCGCAGACGGGCACACGGCCTCGCTCTTCCCCGGCACGGCGGCTTTGCATGCGAATGATCGTATTGTGGTAGCCAACTATGTCGAGAAACTCCAATCCTGGCGAATCACGTTGACCGCCGAGACGATCAACCGGGCGCGCAACATCATTTTCCTCGTCGCAGGCGAAGACAAAGCTTCTGCGCTGAAGGAAGTGATCGAAGGCCCGCGTAATTCCGAAAAATATCCCAGCCAGTTGATCGAGCCTTTCCACGGCTCGCTGCTGTGGATGGTTGATGAAGCGGCGGCGAGCCTGTTGAAGTAAAACGAAGCCATATCAGTAGAACAGCCATAAAAATTACCCCGGAAACGATGGGAGCGAAGAGACCTATTGACCGATGAACACTGGCGAGATCGCGTTGCAATTTGAATCAGGCACACTGATGCTGGAAGGCGCGGGAGAATCATTCGCCCCGCCTTCAGCATTTCAATGGGATGATCGCGTGCGGCGATGGCGCGCCCCGGCAATCGCTTATCGCCAAGCCGTCACCGAATTGATGCGCAATAAGACCAACTTCAAGGACGAAGCCCGCCGCTACTATGAGTTCCAATTCAGAACCGATCTGAACGTCGAACCGCGACCTTACCAGCAGGATTCCATCGCCGCCTGGCAAAAGTGCGGCAGGCGCGGCGTGGTGGTTTTGCCGACCGGCGCGGGCAAGAGCTTCGTCGCGCAAATGGCGATTGAGATGACGGGGCGTTCGACGCTCATTGTCGTCCCGACGCTCGATTTGATGAACCAGTGGTACGATCTGCTCATATCGTCGTTCCGGGCCGAGATCGGTTTGATCGGCGGCGGTTATTTCGAGCAGGGCGCGATTGTCGTAACGACCTATGCCTCAGCGTTTCGGTTTATGGAGCAGCGAGGCAATCAATTCGGCCTGCTGGTGTGCGACGAATGTCATCACCTGCCGGGCAGCGGCTACCGCTATGTGGCCGAGATGGCGATTGCGCCATTCCGGTTGGGATTGACGGCCACGCCCGAACGGTCCGACGGCGGCGAGGCGTTGTTGGAAGAACTGCTCGGCCCGATTGTCTATCGCGTGGAAGCGCAGCATCTGGCGGGCGAATTCCTGGCCGATTACAGCGTCGTGCGATTGACCGTCGAACTGAGCGCAGAGGAGCAGGAATGTTATCAGCAGGAGCGAGCGATCTATCGCCGCTTCATCGCGTCGCAGGGAATTGATTTCAGCGGGCTGCAAGGCTGGCAGATGTTCGTCATCCAGAGCGCGCGCAGCGAAGCCGGCCGTCGCGCGATGCAGGCTTACCGTGAATCCAAGCGCATCGCGCTCGGCACGGATGCGAAGATCGAGACGCTGGCCAAATTGTTACAACGCCACCACCGCGACCGCACGCTGATATTCACCGCCGAGAACGAAATGGTCTACCGCATCTCCGAGCGATTCCTGATCCCGGCCATCACGCATGAGACACCGATCAAAGAGCGCAGCGCGTGGCTTGCAGCTTTCAATCAGGGCGAAATCCTGGCGCTGGCGACTTCAAAAGTTCTCAACGAAGGCGTCAACATTCCGGAAGCGGCGGTCGCCATCGTTCTTTCAGGCTCAGGTTCGACGCGCGAACACATTCAACGGCTCGGACGCATCCTGCGCAAACAGGGCGACAAACAGGCGATCCTTTACGAGGTCGTCACCGCAGGCACCGCCGAAGAGCGCATCAGCGAACGCCGCCGCGACGCGAATCAATTTCGAGATGCGGTAGTGGAAATATCAGGAGAGCACCCGGAACAAACGAAATGAACGGAATGAACGAAATGAACGGAACGAACGGAAATGCTCACGACTGACTTGGCAATGAGCTGGCGGCGTGGTGAGCGCATCTTCCCGCGCTACCTGCAATCCGACGACCAGCGCCATCTGCAAACGGCGGCCGACCTGGCGCTCATCGTCGAACAGCATCGCGGGCGCCCTCGCGCCGAGCTTGAGCGCGCGCTGGATGAATACATCGGCGTCGGAACCGATTACAAAATCCTGCGCGGGCTGATCAAGCTTTTGCAGGATCGCTGCGAGTTTGAAACCGTTGGCTTGAAAGAGCCGGAGGAGATTCGCCGCGCGCTCTTCACAAAAACCGCTGCGCGCCACCCTGTGATCAGCGATGAATTGCGCCAGCGCCTGATCGCCGAAGCCGCAATCGAACTGGAATGCTCGCCGGAAGAAGTGATGGCGGGGTTGTACGCCGACCTATCAGGCAACCAGCGGCTGGTCGCCTTTGAAGAGCTGAGCGCGGCGGAGTTGCTTGAACGCTACAACCTGGCGCAGGCTCAGGCGCTGCTCTACCGCTGTTCGGAGATGCGGCTGTGGATCGAAGCCCAGGAGCCAGGCGTCACTCGACGCATATTCGCCGAGATCAAAGCCTTCCGCCTGATTCATGCGATCACGGGCGACGCTGCGCGCGGCTATGAAGTCCGTCTAAGCGGTCCCATTTCCATTTTTCACCGCTCGCAGAAATACGGAATCCAGATGGCGGTTTTCCTGCCCGCGCTGCTGCTCTATCGCTGCTGGCGCATGCGAGCCGAGATCGGAACGAAGACCGGCGCCGCCTTCTTCGAGATGGACAGCAATCAAGACCGCCTGCGCTCGTATTACGTGGCCGAAGATGCCCAAACGCAAAATCCACAGTTTGTGAAATTGCTTGAAGACTTCAACAGGCTGGCGGGCGAATGGAGCGCGCGGCCTAATCAGGAAGTGATTGACTTGGGCGGGAGCGCGTTCGTCCCCGACGTGGTCTTCACCCGCGAAGGCGCCGAACCGGCTCACCTGGAGATGTTGGGCTATTGGACGCCGCGATCTTTGAACGAGAGACTGAAAGAGTTCACGCGCGCCGGCTTCAAAAACTACGTCATCGCCGTGTCGGAAGAGATGCGCTGCAGCCGCGACGCGCCAACGCAATTGCCGGCGAACGTGATCGTCTACAAGAAGTCGCTCAATGCGCGAGAGCTTCAGGCGAGGCTTGGACGGTTGTTTGAACCGGATTGACCCGGTGTTGGGCAGCCGCGTTGACCCGTCCGAAACGGTTCGCGGAAGACTTCTTTGATCTGCGCCGGGTAACTCGCCAAACTATCGGTGGCAAGCAACAGGCCGCTCAGACGAGAAACGGCGCAAGGCTTATTGTTCAATTCATTTTTTGTCGAAAGCCTACTTCGGACACACTCTTGCGTGAATTTACAACGACGGGCTGCAATCGTCGCTCGCGCCGCTTGCAGCCCGCCGGCTAAAGTTTATTTTCAGGCGCTCGCCGTTTGCCGGCAGCTTTCCGCACAACGGCGGCAGGCTTCGGCGCAGGCTTGCAGCCTGGGATCGCCGCCTATCTGTTCGCACACCGTAGCGCACTGGACGCAGACCTCGGCGCAGGCCACGCAAGTGAACTTGTACAGATCCGTCCCCAGTACCATACAGTTCGCGCTGGTCTGGCAAACCTCGGCGCAAGTCGTCAGGACGCTGACGCGGCGGACTTCGGCGTGCTGACCGCCTTTTTGCAGGCAGTAGCTGAGCGTTTCCAGACAAATCTTGTGACAGTCCAGGCATTCCTGAATGCATTGCTGCAGGTTCCGTTTAACCTGGCCTGTGGCTTGACCGTGCATAATTCCTCCTTCGAATTCAAACGATTGTTGACGTGACGGTAATGCCGCCGGGTCGGCGCCGTTGCGCGCCGCCCTGCTGCGCACGCCCCGTCTGGCGGACGCATTACTGCGGGTTCTGATGGAAATCGGCCTTGTGGACAGAAGTAATATCTCACCTCGATCTTCGGATTTGCCTGCGACCTGCCGCTCGACGCCGCCCACCTGCAACGGACTCATCGGCGCGACGCGTCCAGTGGTCAAGAGCCGAACCGCACGTCATTCTTTGTTCAACCAAGGGGATATGGGGAGAGGGGATTTGCCCTCAAGGAGTTTACAAACCGGGAGAACCTTACCACACCTATGATCTCGCTACTGTCCGGTACCAGACGCTGGTTCTAAGACACCAAGCGTAGACGCGCGCTCTCTCAAGGTTCGCCTGCGTCATCCTGCGTCAAGGTATTTAGCCACCAAACGCCCGGCGGACTTCCGTATCGTGAAGCCCGCCGGATGTTATTCGCCCTACGATCTCAATCCGCTATTCGTCAATCGGACATTAACTCGTGGTGTACCTGGAACGTGGCTCGGACTGGGAACCGTATTGGCCCTGCGTAGTCGTCTGTTGTCCGTATTGATTCTGCTGCTCCTGCTCTCTGCCTTTCACGCGCAGGTTGTTGTGAACTTCCTTCACGCCAAGACAGGATTCGGCCACGTCTTCCGCCAGACGCTTCTCCAACCGGCTATCAACAGTTCCCGTCAGCGTCACCTCGCCATTGTTGACGTTGACGGTGACGTAGCTGGCGTCAATCTGCCCGTGCTGCTGCAGCCGTTCATTCACATCTTCAATGATGCGGTCGTCAGAGCGTCTGTAACCGCTCGGCCCGCGCCCGGTGTACGGCCCTGGAACCAGCCACATTTCGGTATAACTCCAGTACGGCGAGCTGTAACTTTGCCCATAGCCATACTCGCTACCGTAACGGCCTCCGCGTCCATACTCCTGCGAGCCGCTATAGTAGCCCTGCCCATATCCTTCCCGCCCGTAGCCATAACTGCCCTGGCTATATTCGCCGGGGTAGTATTCACGTCCGTAACCGCGTTCATAATCGCCGCGATAACCTTCGCGCCCATAGCCGCTGACGCCGCGCCCGTATTCGCCATAGCCGCGTTCATAATCTCCACGCGAGCCTTGCCGATAGCCCTCACGCCCGTAGCCGCGTCCATACTCGCGCCCGTATTCCCTGTCGTCTCTTATCCGGCGGCGCTCGGCCTCCTCGTCACCGAACCACGACCGCGCTTCGTCGCCTGCGCGATCCCAATAACCGCGTTCTTCGCGGCCACGTCCGCGACCGCCGCGCCAGGAGCGCTCATCGTCTTCATCATAACGTCGTCCGTAACGGTCACGTTCATAACCGCGTGAATAATCTGCCATACCTACCTCCCTGAAATAGTAATCGTCCTTATGACGGCCAGCGATTCGATGCCGGGCGGAGTGACGGCCTTTCGACCGCAATCCGCGTGACCGTCCCAACGCTCTCGACGAGCGCCTGCTTCTGCCCTGAGCTATGCCGCCCGCGATCATTCCCGCTCCCGTAACGCTTAGCGCTGCGCCGAGCGCGTCCCGGCGGCCAACGCCATAAACAGCCAGCGCGCCTCCCGCGAGTGACGCGATTAACCGCGTTGCAGGCGGCCAAACCCGCTCCATAAATCCTCGCCGCGCGCCGATGCGATGGCTCCCGCCTTGAAGACCGGGCATGTGACTGGAATCTCTGTAAACATCCAGCCAGTCTTCAACCTGAGTCACGCCGGGAACTGAGAGCACGGATGAAATCAGGTGATCGAATTCACGCGCCAGCGCCGCCCCGGTCAGCTTCACGCGCCCATCGCGCGCTTCGACGCAAATTGCGCGCGGGTGCGAGACCGTGTGCCCAAGATGCGAACGCACTCGCGCGACCAGCACATCGTCCGGAACCCTGCGGGTCGAAAATACGGTGTGGGTTCGCGCCACCATTCCGCGCGCGCGATTGCTCATATCGCGCGAAGCCTTGCCCATCGCGTGTTCCGCCGTATAAGCCGCGTGAGCCATCTGATCGCGGACAAGCGCGCGACGCCTCCTGCCTTTGTCAGGATCGAGCAGATACATCAACCCCGCGCCAATGCCCAGACCGCCAATCAGAGTCGCCGCCGTCTGAAAATGTCCGTTTCCCATTACTCTTCGCTCTTTGAAAAACTCTTTGAAAGACACGAATGTCGTCAGCGGAACTCCGCCCGCGAGAGCCGCCGTGTGATGCGAATTGTGACTTATGGGGAGATCGGTGATGTAGGGCTGATTCTATTGCCGCGCTGTGCTGGACGTCTGTTCGTCCCCGTACCGATTTTGCGGGAAACCTGATTAGAGAGCCGGTCAGTTGATCGTGAGACAATTCGCCAGATTGTCCTACCCCGCAAAAATAAAACCACGTTCAACCGCGCGTTCGCAGAGTCAGGTACAAACTCGATCCTCGGCGATTGATGAGCAGCAGCGGCGGGCGGTCGCCGGCGCGAGCCAGCGCGGATTTCAAATCATCCGAAGAACGCACCGGCTGGCGGTTGACCTGCTCGATCACATCGCCCGGTTGCAAGCCGGCCTCTCCTGCGGCTCCTCCCGGATCAACATCAGTGACAACCAGCCCCTGAGCGTCGCGGCGCAATCCGAGGCGCGCAGCCAACTCCGGCGTCATCGGCGTGGTAGTCAACCCGAGATTGTCTTCGCCGCCTGAATTTCCGCCGCTGGCGCGGCCTGTCGTCTGGCTGGGAAGTTCGCCGAGCGTCGCTCGCAACTGCTGCTCACGCCCATCGCGCAAAATGGTTATCGTCACTTCGGTTCCCGGCGATGAAGTGGCGATGAGGTTGCGCAGGCTGTTGCTGTCGTTGACCGGATTTCCATTGATGGCGGTGATCACATCGCCCTGCTTCAAGCCCGCGCGTTCGGCTGGGCTTCTCTGCTCGACGTTGCTGACGATCACGCCGCGCACGTCTTTCAAACCGAGACTCGCGGCCATGTCCGAAGTGATCGGTTGAATGGTGACGCCCAGATGACCGCGACGGACTTTGCCGCTCTTGATCAATTGCTCGGCGACGCTGCGCGCCATGTTCGCCGGGATCGCGAAACCGATGCCGATGTTTCCGCCGGTGGGCGAGATGATTTGCGAGTTGATCCCAACGAGTTCCCCCGGAGTGTTGACCAGAGCGCCTCCCGAATTACCCTGATTGATCGGGGCGTCGGTTTGCAGAAAACTTTCAAAGCTGCCATCGCTCAAACCCGTCGTGCGCCCTTTCGCGCTGATGATCCCGGCGGTCACCGTCTGACCGATGCCGAGCGGATTGCCTACGGCCAACACCACGTCGCCCACGCGCACACGGTCGGAATCTCCGAGCGTCAGCATCGGCAAATCATTCGCGGCGATTTTGAGCACAGCCAGATCGCTGCGCTGATCGGCGCCGATCACTTTGGCGTCGTAGCCGCGATTGTTCGCCAACTCGACCCTGATCTCTTCGGCTCCGTCAATCACGTGGAAGTTGGTCAGAACGTATCCGTCTTTCGTGATGATCACGCCCGAACCGAGGCCGCGCTGAATCTGTTCGCGCGGCGCGGTCGCCCCGCCGAAACGGTCGCCGAAAAAGTCGCGGAAGAAAGGGTCATCGAAAAACGGAAACTGTCTGGGCGCGCGCACCACACGTTCGGAGCGAATGGTCACCACCGCAGGCGCGACGCGATCAACCACTTCAGCGTAGGAAATGACTGTGCCCGCAGGCGGCGCGGGCGGCAACGAAACTTCCTCCCGATCATCGCTGCGGCAGGCTTGAAGCAAATGGAGCGAGAGAATCGCCAGCGCCATCCGCATCAGCGTTCCTCTACGAAGCATCGTTTTAAACCGGCCGGTCTCGCTTTGTACTTTCACGTTCTTTACCTCGTTCTTTCGGAGACGCGCATTACTCTCAATCGCCTTTCGTGAAGAACATCTCAGCGCACAATCCAGAGCACAACTTATGTTACCGGCGTCATCGTGTCAGTACGGCGGCGCACTGAACGGCCCGGCGGTGTACGTCGCTCGTTCGGTCATACAACCCTGTTCGCCGGAAGAACGAATAGCTCCGATTGTCGAATGGTTCGGCGAATGAAGCGGCGGCGGCCCGCGCAATCAATGACCGAAAGTCGAATGGTCAGTTAGCCGGCGGTTTGCCGAACCGCGCGATGAACGCCGTTTGCTGGATGGTGAGTACCCCCAACTTCCGATCTCCCCAGCCTGAAATTTCTCGAATTGAGGAGGGAGAAGGATTATGAAGCTCTTCAAAAATCAGAGCGCGTGTGTTTACAGGATTCTGATTGGATGTTTACTGCTCCTCGCGATTCAGCCCGGCGTCAGCGGTCAGCAGCAGAAGCCCATTCAGGATCAGGATCAGGAGGTGCTCAAACAACGCACAGCGGTCGTGACCGTCAACGTGTCAGTGACCGACAAACAATTCCGCCAGATCACTGGACTCGGCAAAGAACATTTCGAGGTCTTCGAAGACAAGGTGAAGCAGGAGATCGAATTCTTCAGTGATGAAGACAAGCCGATCAGCGTCGGCATCATCTTCGACTTGTCAGGAAGCATGAGCAACAAGATTTCACGCGCCCGCGAAGCCCTCAAAGCATTCGTTGACACGTGTCATAACGACGACGATTTTTTCCTGGTCACTTTCAACGACCGGGCCACACTGCTGGCCGAGCTTTCCGACGGCCAGACGGTTCTCAACAAGCTGTCACTCGCCGAACCTCGCGGCCAGACCGCTCTTTACGACGCCACCTACCTGGGCGCCGAAAAGGTCAAGGAAGGACGCCACGAGAAACGCGCGCTCCTGATCATCTCCGACGGCCAGGACAACGCGTCGCGTTACAACTATGGAGAACTGCGAAAATTGCTCAAGGAAAATGACGTGCAGATTTACTGCATCGGCATCACCGAAGAATTCGCCGGCGCCGGCTCCATAATGGATATGCAGGGCCGGGCGATTCTGGAGGAGGTCGCTCGCTCGACGGGCGGCATGGCTTTCTTCCCCACCACATACGCCGAACTGGAAGACGCCGTCACGCGCATCGCCATGGTGCTGCGCCACCAGTACAGCCTCGGATACGTCCCGGCGAACGACCAGCGCGACGGCAAATGGCGCAAGATCAAAGTGCGTGTCCACGCGCCGAAGGGGCTCCCGTCGCTTGTCGTGCGAGCCAAAGAAGGCTATTACGCGACACCCTAATCAGAAATAATAATTATTTTTGTTTTTACCTCTCCCCCACCTACTATCACACCCCGCGCCGAAACGAGAACCCGCCCTGTTAAACAAACCGAAAACGAACGCGCCTCACTGCCCGCTTAGCGATGAATAATGCCCTCAGCAGGCAATCAGTTCTCTGTCTCCCGCATCAAAGGCCGCGCTTTTAGGAAGACAATGAACAACTCTGTTAAATCAGTAAACAAAACACCACAACGTGAATTGGTTTTAGCAAAACCGGAGAGCGGTTTGATGGCGCTTGGGAATTAACTACAACAACAGCGTAGGGGCGGGTTTTCCCCGCCCTGATCCGCTGTCGAGGGGCCTGGGCGGGGAAAACCCGCCCCTACGCTGTTGTTGCGTTATTTACTCAAAGACCATTAAGCCGCCCTCGCCACATCCATTTCAACACAGAGGTAAAACGCAAGATGGAGAAGATATTCAATGATTCAACAAAGAGGGCAAAGCGCGTGAGGCTGTTGACGCCTGCGCTGGCTCTTTCGCTGGGATTAGGTCTGGCGCCGGTTTACGGCCAACAGGCGCCGCAGTCGAAGATGTACGACCGGGACAAACCTGCGGTGTCGGAGCCGCTGGCTTCGCCCGCTGAGCTTTCGCGCGCGTTCGTCAACGTAGCCAAGCAGGTCAAGCCTGCGGTCGTTCAAATCAACATCACCGAGAAAATCAAGCGTCCTGTCAGCGATGGCGAGTTCGGCGATGAATTCGACGACTTCCCGAATATTCCGGGCCTTCCCCAAATTCCGGGCTTTCCGCGTCACGGCCAACCACAGCCTCACGCGAAACGCGGCACTGGTTCGGGCGTCATCATCAGCGCCGACGGTTATATCCTGACCAACAACCACGTGGCTGGCGGCGCTGACGACATCAAGGTCAGGCTGTCCGATGGCCGCGAATTCAAAGCGCGCCGCATCGGCACGGATTCAGAAACCGATCTGGCGCTGATCAAAGTCGAAGCGCATAGCCTGCCGTTCGCCACACTCGGTGATTCGTCGAAACTGGAGCAGGGCGAATGGGTGATCGCGCTCGGCTCGCCTTTCGGCCTCGAACAAACGATGACCGCCGGTATCGTTTCCGCGACCGGACGGCAACTCGGCGGGCCTTACGACAACTACATTCAGACCGACGCTTCGATCAATCCTGGCAATTCGGGCGGGCCGTTGGTGAACATGAATGGTGAAGTGGTCGGCATCAACACGATGATCTATTCGCGTTCGGGCGGCAGCGAAGGCATCGGCTTTTCTGTCCCGTCGAATCTGGCGAAGAAGGTTCAATCGCAATTGCTCAGGAACGGCAAGGTTTCGCGCGGCTATCTGGGCGTGAGCCTGCAACAGATGACGCCTGCGGTGGCGAAATCGCTCGGTTACGAGGGCGAAGGCGTGGTGGTCGGTGATTTGACCGAAGGCGGCCCCGCGTCGAGAGCGGGATTGCGCAGCGGCGACGTGATCGTAGAGTTCGACGGCAAGCCGGTGAAATCGCCCAGGCAATTGACCGAACTTGTCGGCGACACTGCGGTGAACAAAACCGCCAGGCTGAAATACGTCCGCGACGGGCGCATGCAGACAACCTCGATCATGCTCGGCGAACGTCCCGGACGCAACGTGGCTCAGCGTAAAGACCCCAACGAAAATGCAGGGAAGCTGGGCGTTTCGTATTCGACGGTGACGCCTGAGGCGGCGGGCCAAATGAAGCTGAGGATCAACTCCGGCGCATTGATCGAAGAAGCGCAGCCGGGCAGCCCAGCCGCTGAAGCCGGTCTGCGTCGCGGAGACGTGATTCATCGCATCAACCGCACACCGGTGAACAAGGCGCAGGACCTGACTGCGGCGCTCAAGGCGATCAGGAATGAGAAGGAAGTCGTGCTCCAGATCGAGCGCGGCGGCCAGCTAACGTTCATCACAGTGACGCTGGACTAACAGTCTCTACTACTCCTGTGGTTGAGCTAATCGGAACTTAGGGGTGGCCGGTATTTCGGCCACCCGTTTTTTATACCTCAGCAAGTAGCAGGTCGTCCTCGTCGTCTCCTGCTGGATGTACGGGTTGAAGGGGCGGCGGCGCAGGGGATGTCGGTTGTCAAGGCCAGCCCGCGCGCATCGTCAGGCGCTTCCGCGAGGCGATGGCTCCCCTCACTCCTGGTTGACAATGCGGACAACAGAAAAAAAGCCATCAGAGTTTGGACAGTTTCTGAATTGAACTGACAGCGGCTTTAGATCTCTACTGGCAGGTAGGTGATTCGGTTGACCCATTCCTCGGCATCCATGACCAGCCACACCAGAAATAACTCTTCGGCTATCTGGGCAATCGTCAAATGCGGGGGAATAACGATTACGCCCGGGCTTTCGCTGTGGGCGATGAAATCCGCGAAATGCTGAGGAAAGGTCGCTTTGTCTCTCGTCACGAGCAATCGCCCGCCGTTCGCCGCGACAGCCAAAACTTCGGGGTCGCCCAGACCCAACACACCGGCTTGCCGGGCAGTCGTGAATTCAATCGAAGGTTCTAAACGCAAGGCCGCCTGAATGAGCGCGTAGCTGAGGCTCTCGTCAGCCTGAAAACGAATTTTCACGGTTGGGCCAACTCCTGTCGCTGCCTGGATTCGCTCATTTTCTCCCGGAGCCGAAGGTGGAACTCTTCATCCCGGTTGATATTCGCTTGCCGCCTGGCCTCGTAATCAGCCCTTCGCTGTTGCAGGTAAGAATGAATATCCGCCTGATGATCGAGATAAAAGGCGATTGCGCCGTAAATTTCGGCTAGCGCCAGCGTCGGAAACGATTGCTGAATGCTTTCAGGCGAACGCCCGTCGAGGAACTCCGCAACGAGAGGTTCGAGCAAGACACGGCTTCCAGCCACATAATAATCACCTTCGCTGAATTCAACATATTGTCTGGATGCTGTTTCCATAACGACCCGCATTCTATCACCGATGCTTAAACTCGAAAAAGTCATCCGCCCAGGCATCGGCCCGGCGCCGACGCGTTACGACTATGTCATCGTGGCCACCCCGGCCGGGCTATGCCGGTCAACCCAGATCGGGATTGACGCGGCCCATCAGGTCGTCCTCGCCGTCTCCTGCGGAATCTACGGATTGAAGGGAATGGTCGCCGTGATTGACTGGATGGCTGGGATTTACAACCGGTTCGCCAGGCCGATGCCCTCAATCAAGGTGGTGTTGAACAATTACGATGAGCGCCGGCGATTCGACCGGGAATTCAAGCGCGAGATACTCCACATTTTCAGCGATGACCTGTTCCAAACCCATATCCGAACCAGCGCGAGGATCATTGAAGCGGCGGCGCAGGGAATGTCGGTAGTCGAGTCCAGCCCATTCTGTTCCGCCGCTGAGGACTTCAAATGGCTGAGCCGGGAAATCCTGGGTATGCCGCCCGGTTATGAACCGTCAGCCGGGAGCGACAGGTCGCATGAAGGAAAGATTGATTTCGAGATGATGCTGGCGTCCGGACAATCGCACGACGAATTCAGGGATCGCTGGGCTTGATGCTGCGCTCAAGGCTCCACCTGAAGTTGAGATGGTCACAACAGGATTCGAACCTGCGACTTCCGCCGTGTGAAGACAGTGCTCTACCGCTGAGTTATGTGCCCGAATTTTCAATAGATCGAAAAGCGGAACAGACGGTTGCCAACGGAATGCGAAAGCGCAAACGGGCACCCGCGAATCAAATGCGCGCGAGCCAACAAGGGGAACTCGCTGGGAGAAACGGCCATGCCAACTCCTGCCGCCGTCTGCCTTCGCTTGCTGTCCGGGACCAACGCGGCGACTTCGCTGATGGCCGTTGAAGCCCTCAGAAAAACGACCGCAGGCTCCCGGCTGCTGCGCTTCAGTGGATTGCAATTTCTATGCTCCGCTGAAGAAAAGCTATGGGTGAAGATAGCGAGCTTGCTACAGTGCAAATTCATCAAATATGATCTGTCTTATGGATATTATCCGTTTGGCCTCATTGCATTCTGCAAGCTGTGGATTGCCATAGGCATACGTCCTATAACTCCAGTTGAAATTAATTTCTGCGACAAAACCTAAACCGTCAATCGTAGTTACGTTACAATTCACTTCAGATGCATCTGGCAATGTCAAAATACCTGCTCCTACAAGCTTCTCCCAAGCCTTATCCCAACCGGATTTCGGTACAGCAAGTTTTTTTTGAGTTGGCAGAGCCTCCTTGCGCTCACCTGTTACATGAATACCAACAGCAGACCACTGATTGTTTATTCGTCGTAAGATAATACCATCGAGTTTGCTAGGAAGAGCGTCAGTCCAAAAACGAACTTCCAGATCATCCTTATTTGGAAGCACAACAGTTCTCAAGTTCGGCAAGTTGATTTTCTTTGTATAAGTTTCAAGAGATTTAAAGAACATAGGTTCCCACTCTGCATTAGGTATTGAAAGACGCAGCTTCTGGTCACCTTGATTTATAGTAATCGCAGCATCGGGCTGTTGTTGCATACCTTCCCTTTTATGCATACAAGCCGTAGCAGGAATAATGCCAATAAGAAATATTAGCAGGGCACTCGTAAGTAAGGCTCTAGTCCTGATCATTTATGAACTCCCTTTCCGCTTTCTTTGCTACTGCTGACGTTTTTCTTTTATAAGTTCCCATATGCATTTATTTGCTCTTGGGTCATCGGAACGAAAAGATTTAAAACCCATGAAAAAGAAATATCCGTCACCAGTTCTTATAATCCCTAAAGGAAACCTGAAGTCCTCTTGTGTATTTGCATCACCCAAAAAACCACTTGGTTCACCATCTCTGCTATTTCCAGTAGATTTGTAATTAGGATGTGTGTGAAAAAAAGCCATGAAAAGGACATCACGCTTTTCTGCAGCAAAGTTATTTAATGCAGCCTTCATCTCACGCCCAGCATTCGGCATAGTAGGAACTTCATAAACGACTCTTTGTTTGTCAGTAGATAAAACTTTCATATGCTCTCCCTCTGAAAGTTTTATCTTATGGTAAGTATTAGTTACGGACTCGTAAAAAATCGCTGCCCCATTTTCTTCCCCCGATGCCATTGTTCTGTCCCAAAGTGCCTCAAATAATTTCTTATGCTCCGGGTCATTGATAAGACTATTAGGAGTCGCGCAATTTCCCTGTGGCGTTGGCGTCTGGCTTTGTGTTTGGCTTCGCGGCCCACCACCTTGTTGCAACCCAAAACTTAAGCTATACCCAAGCTCTGCTTCACCAGTAGCTCCATTAATAGCCGCCACGTTATCTCTAAGACCGCTATGATAGCTACGGTATAGCTGCGGTTTTCCGTTGCCACACCGCGTGAGGACGCCATCTCCTCCATAGCACGCCCCGATCGGAACATAACCCTGATAGCCGTCCGCAAATGATTGCCATTTTGCCAGCGTTCGCTCGCCGTGCCAAACAACCGGGGCGAAAAGATTTTCCGGCGCGCGTGTTGCGATTCCCATCCCTATTAGCCGCTGGGCTTCTGCCCATGGGACTTCAACCCCATCAACCGTCACTTTAACCCATGGGTCTCCGCCTGTCGGTAATAAGAAAAGCGGGATGCCCTCACCGCCCGATGGTGGCGGATCTGGATTGGAAACAGGTTCCGTCAACCCCAGGTACGCGCCCGTCGGGTCTGGCTCTATATCAGTGAAATACTCGCCAGAAGCAAATGAATGCCCTTTGCTGTTAGTTACCGGGTTTAAGTGAGTCCAGGATAAGCTAATGCTTCCATTAGCATATGTGGTTTGAGTGGCAATCTCCGCATCTCCGGCGTAGATAGTCTCTCCTGTTACCCTCCCTACCGACAGAAAACCCGGGCCGTTATCGGTTCCATTAATCTTAATGACTGTAACTCCGCCCAACACCGTTGAACGTAAATAATAGCAAGCCGGGTTTGGTAGTTGAGTATAGTTGACCTGCCTAATCACCAAACCGTCACCATCAAGCGATTGAGCCTTTGGATTCTGGCCGTTAGCTGTTACCGAGATATTACGTCCAGCGGCATCATAGATGTACTGATTACGGCTATCATTGAGCAAGTTACCAGCGCCATCATATTGCCAGCCCTGCCGCTGCCCATTGGGGTTGTAACTATCCGTGGAAGTGTAATCACGGCTCCAGAATTTCCCGCTACTTCCTGTCGTATTTCCCCATACATCATATTGATAGCTTTGCCGGTAAGGTGGCGTGGCCGGGTTTGGATCAGGCAATCCCATGAAACCGCGAGCCTGCGAGCCTGCATAGGCTTCTTGTATACGTCCCACTTGGTCATAGCTGAACGCGCGATCAAACCTATCATCTCTGTAGTCTTTCGCGTATTTGATACGCCCGTCGCCATAATATTGAAAATCCGCCTTCATCATAGTTGGCGATCCAGTTTTGGCGATCTCAAACGTCTGCATTTGCAGACGTTTGTTGTAATTGGCTGAAAATGTTATCCCATTGCCATAAGAGAGTGATTTCACCGCTCCCCAAGCTCGATATTGCATACCCGCAGCATATGTAGTAACACCGGCAAATGGCGTTCCTGTGACCGATGTCAGGTTCCCAGCTTTGTCATGACCGTAGTAAATAGTGTTATTATCCATTGCGAAATTGCTGGATTCGTAGCCAAGCTGCTTCAACTGGCCGGATAAGTTGTAATCGTAAGTGAGCTTGTAAGACCCGGACAACCCATAGAACGTCCTCAGCTCCCATTGCATTCGACTTTGTTGATCGTACGAGTAAGTCGTTCGGCCACATTCGCGGCTCGGCCCGCACCTTTGATTCGGGTCAGGGTCTGTGTTAGGAACCTTTTCGATCATCAAAGTCCGATTACTGGCTCCATCATACTCAAAGTAGACTGAATTAGTATCTCCGACTCCGCTTGGCTTGTTGTATGTGATGTCTTTGACCAACGGACGCCCCCAATATGTAAAGCTCGCGTATGCCCCGCGCGCGTCAGTCACTTTTTTCAACGTGTCGTCATCATGATATTCGTAGCTGGTGGCCATACTTTCATCCGGGCGCTTATTGGAAGCCTTTCGCCCGTGTCCATCGTAAAGCATCGCTGTTTCAAGACACGCATTGCTCGGACAAGTTGAAACATCCGCCGGATCGCCGGAATACTGCCTACTGTATGTAACCTGGTCACGGACATTCCATGTATTGACTTGGGTTGAATAAACGTTTCCACCGCTGTTCAACACCTGTGTCTTCCGTACTCGTCCGAGTACATCGTAAATCACCTTCTTTTGACGACCGGACTCATCCGTAATCGTCATCGCGTTACTGCCGGCGCAGCCGCAACCGCCATAGCTGACAGATTTGGTCGTTCCATTGGTATTGGTCGTGACCTCCGGCCTGCCATTCCAATCGTAACTCTGCACAGTCCACCACCACGCCGAATCGTCACCGGATGGAACCCAGGAACCGTTGATCTCCGTCGGGTTCGATTGCTGCCACGGTCTGCCCATCGTGTCGTACGCATTGTAGACGCCTTTGTAAAGCCCGACGCTGCCCGGATGATCGCTGACCGTCGCGCGCACGCGGTCGTGTCCGTCGAAGACCGTGATGGAATAGAACTCGCCCTGTCCCTCCTGAATTGTCGAATACGATTTGACGTAATACTGATTGGAATCGAATTCGTACCGGGTGTAAGCGCCGTTGACCTGATTGGTCACCTGGAACAGCCGGTCGTAAGCGTCGTATTGCCTCAGCACAGACGCGCCTTTCGGATCGGTCGTGAGCGCCGCCGCGCTGTTGTTGTAATCGTACTGGACGGTCGAAGCGAAGCCGTCGGGGTCGGTGATGGTGGTCGGGAAGGCAAATCTGTTGGTGACGGACGAATTGTAGAACGCGCCGTTGTAGTTGAATGTCGTCAGGTGGTTCAGCGCGTCTTTCGCGTAAGCCACCGTGCCGGTCAGGTAATAACCGGTCTTGTTTTCGACGTAGCTGTTGTCGTTGACGTCGTAACGCCGCACGGTCGTCAGGTTGCCGCGACCGGCGACGAAGCCCGTTCCGTAATTCGCAGTGTCGTGCCTGACTGGCGTCGCCGAGTGCGCCTGGACTGATCCGGCCTCGTCGTAAATGTATTCGACTTTGGAAGCGAGCGCGCCCGCGCCGTCGTAAAGCGTCCGCCTGCTCGCCAGACCGATGATGCGGCGGTTGACGTAGGTCGAAATCACGTTGTAATCGGTGTGCGTGCGGCGCAGCACGGTAGTCGCGTTGGAGTCGTATTCGTAAACGTCTTCCGGCAGATTGAAGTCAGCAATGCCGGGCGCGGCGTAAGTCACGGTCGTGCAGCGTTGATTTTCAAACGTGGCATTGTTGGAGTCGGTGTTGTCGTAAATAAGGTCGGTATCGAAGGAAACACAGACGCCGCTTTATTGATCACTCCTGCTCGTCAGAATTGCATTGAACAGCAGCGGGAAAGTCGCCAGGCTCTGCGCGCGATATTGGGGACGGAATCCGAACAGGATGACGCGGCCTTTGCCGATTTTCGCCTCGACCATCGCGGCTTTGCCCCGGATCAAGTTGTCGCCGAGTATCCAGCCGCTCAGCAACGGCGATTCCGATTCAGGGTACCGCGCAATCGCTTTCGCGCTCGCCGGGTCGGTGATCTCGAACGCCGGGCTGTTCTCAAACCACGCGATTGATTCCTTCTCCGAACCGAACGCGAGCGGACTTGATGAATCGAGTTGCGCGCGCAGGATCGAGCCGGGACAGTAAAAATCGCGCGACGCGACGCCTTTGAGCACATTGCGCACGGGCGCGCCCAGCTTCTCAATGGCGAAGTTCGAAGCGTTGTTGAACGTGATCACCGTGCCACCCGCTTCGATGAATTCGCGCAAAGCCTTGACTCCCGCTTCGCCCAGCCCTCCGGCGTACTCGTCGGGATAAGCGAGAGGGATTCTCTCCTGACCTCTCGCCGCATCACTCCCTCTGCCTGCCGCGCCTGCCCCACCTGGGAGACCGTTGACCAACGCGCCGACCGATTGATCGGGGATGATGATCGCATCGTATTTGGCATTCAGGCCGCCCGCGCGCGCTTCGGAGTCGCGCAGCGATGTGAAAGGAAATTTGTATTGATCGAACACCCAGCGCGTCCAGCCTTCGTCCATCGAGGCGAGATGGTTTTTGTACATCGCCACGCGCACGCCCGCGTTGGGCCGCACGCGCGATTGGATCACGAGCGCGGAGGGTTCCGGCTTCGATTCGACGGCGAATGATCCTTTGACGAAGACTGCTTTGACATTCATCAACAGCGACAGCGTGTGCGCCGTCACGTCGTAAGGCCGTTTCGGCGGGCCGCCCGGATATTCGCGCAGATCGGGATAGACCTGCGATTCGAGCAACGCCTTTGCGAACGCGCCGTAAGGCTGCTTCATGAAAATTATGTGCGTGCCCGCCGGATAATTTTTTCCGTCGGCGGTGAAATCCCTGCTCGCGCGCATCGCTTCGACGCCGCCGCGTTTGAGGATGTTCAGCACACGGTCGAGGCCTTCGATCTTGTAGTAGTAAATCACTTCATCGCCGGTCGAAAGTTCGCCGGTGATATTTTTGACGACCTGCTCGCCCTGCTCGTGCTGTTCCTGCTTCGTGCCGCTCACCTGATTCAAGCCTTCTTTGAGGCGTTTGAACGCGGCGGCCAGTGACGCGGGCACCTCCGGTTCGGGCAGCAGAATCGCGAAAGGCCCTTCTTTGGCTTCGACGGACCGTTTGCTGATTTCGTAAAAATTGCGCAGGTAAAGCTCGCGCTGGCGCGCCGCGTGGTTGAGCAACGCCATCGCGCCCGCGCCCTGGTAATCAACGATGTCGCGCAGCGTCCATTTGCCGCCGCGCCACGGCTTGGGAAAATTCCATGACGACACTTTCGCGTCGTAGTTGAACCCGCCGCCGAGCCTGTTGAACGGAACTTCAACCGGAGTCGCCAGACGCGCGCTTGCGGTTTCGGACAGAATGCGCAACCCAGCGTGGTAATGCGCGTAGGCGCGCGCGGGCGTCCACGCGTCGTACATCGTGTTGAAAACCACGCCGGTCTTGCCCTGAGAAATCACTTCCCACGCCATCGAGGTTCCGAGCGCGTTGACGCCCGCGACGAGCGCCGGATCAACGTTCGGCTCCCAGGGTTCCATGTACGGCGGGACGAAAAGGCGCGCGCCGCCGCCGCCCATCTGGTGAATGTCGTGCAGAATCTGCGGGCGCCAGACGTTGAGGAGTTTGTCTACGGTCAATTGCGTCTCGACCTGCGTAAACGCGTACCAGTCGCGGTTGTTGTCGTGACCGACGTAATGATGATAAAGCTCCGGCGGCGCTGAGCCTTCGGCGGACGTGCCCAGAGTTTTCCGGTACCAGTCGGCGACGATGTCCGTGCCGTCGGGATTGAGCGAAGGCACGAGCAGCACGATCACGTTATCCAGAATCTGTTTGACCTCCGGCGTGTTTTGCGAAGTCAGTTTGTAAGCCAACTCAGTCGCGGTGAATGTCCCGCCGACTTCAGTCGAATGGATGCTGCAAGTGATGACGACGACAGTCCTGCCCGCTTTGATCAATTCGCTGATGGCTGATTCGCTCTGGTTCGCAAGCAGGCGCGGATCGGACAGTTTGCGCTGAATTTCTTTGAACTCATCGAGCCGCTTCAGATTTTCGGGCGACGAGATCGTGGCGACGACGAAAGGCCGGCCCAGCGTCGTTTTGCCGAGCGTGTCGAGCTTGATGCGGTCGCTCGATTTTTCAAGCTGGCCGAAGTAGGCGAGGAACTGATCCCACTTCGCCAACTTGCGGTCTTCGCCGATCTTGAAACCGAGGGTTGTTTCCGGCGCGGGGACAGTCGAAACAGATGATGCGCTTTTAGACTGGCTTTGCGCGCTGGCTCTCGCCGCCCATCCCGATTGAATCGGGGTGAAGGCCAGCGCCGCGAATAGAAAAACAGTGGACAGCAAAAACCGAGGTGTTTTCATTTGTTATTTGACTCCGCAATGCTTGGCGGCGGGCTTTACGCGCCGCCGCAGGTTTAGTCTCCGGGCGCGCAGGGTGTCTTCTCCGCAAGCCTGCGCGTGAGACCGCGCGCGCGCCCAGAACTGATGCGCGCTCTTCAGATATTTTCGAGATTTTCAGCACTTGATTTCACCGCGTGACGCCGGTAATTTAACACTGCGAACACGAGAAGCAAGCCTCATTGATCTCGCTCATCTCGTTCTCCCCGGAGTATCGCGAAATTTGATTAAGGATTCGACATCGTAAAGAAATGAAGAAAATCATCGCCCTGCTCACGCTTGTCTTTACAAGTTGCGCGCAACTTCCTGTGCGCGACGCCAGGATGACCGTCGGCTTCGCATCATCGAAACCATCCGCCAAATCAACTAATGAGCTTTCGGACAAACCAAAGACCCCGTACGTCGCGCCGCGCGCTTTGACAGATTTTACCAACGCGCTGACCGCCGAAGGACGCGACTGGCGGCAGCACGGCGTTTACATCGAGACGCTTGAAGGCGGCGAGCCTGTAGCGATGCTGAACGAAGACACCGCGTTCAATCCGGCGTCGGTCATCAAACTGGCCACGACGCTTGCGGCTTTGAACAAACTCGGCCCCAATCACCGCTTTCACACGGACATTCTGGCCAACGGCGAAATCAACGAGAAGGCCGGCGAATTGAACGGCGATCTGATTCTCTTCAGCGGGCGCGACCCGTCGTTCTCGATCCCGGACGCGAAACAGGCGGGCGAGGCATTGCGCAAATTCGGCGTGCGGCGCGTCAACGGCAGCCTGGTCGTGATCGGCGAATTCAACTGTAATCACAATTCGCAAACGGACATTTCGGCGGGCGTCTTCGAGCGCAACTCCGGCATCGTGTTCCGCGATCCGATCAAATATGAAGACGCCAACAGCCAGCCTCGCGGGAGATTGCTGGTCACGGTCGAATCGGACACGTTGCTGCGCGTCGCGCAATATCAGAACGCGCACAGCGTTAATTCAATGGCCGAGATGCTCGCCCGCCACATTGGCGGCCCGGAGGCTGTGAAGAGCTTTCTGATTAACCAGGCGGGGCTTTCGCCGAACACGATTCAAATCTCCACAGGGTCGGGGCTGAGCGTGAACCGGATGTCGCCGCGCGACACCGTAAAGATGTTGCGCACGATGGTCGGCTGGCTCAATAAATACGGCCTCAAGGCCGACGCGGTGATGGGACTCGGCGGAATTGATCCCGGCACGATGCGAGCCAGATTCACCGAAAGCGAATTCGCCGGAAGCGTCGTAGCCAAGACCGGCACGCTGACCAGCACCGACAGCGGCGTCGCGGCGTTGGCCGGGGTGATGCACACGCGCAATCGCGGAACGCTGCTGTTCGCAGTATACGACAACGCCCAGTATCGCCGCGTGTTTCACCTGCGCAAGGTGCAGGACGAGTTTCTCAAAAATCTGATGAACGAAATGGGCGGACCTGCGCCGGAGAAAGAGCGCAGCCTGACCAGCAACGGCGACCGATTGCAAAGCCGAATGATCCTGGCCGAATAAATGCGGCGGTAAATCAGTGATCCGGCTCGATTGGCGCCCGGCGGATGAGTTATCATCCAGACCGAAATACCCCCTGAAGCAATGAAAAGACAGGTGGGACAATTCGCCGAATTGTTCCACCTTCACTGAGGAGGAAGGTATGAGGAAAGCCACACTGTCGCGCTTGCCAATCGCCGTTGTGTTTCTGATCCCAGTCTTCGCAATCGCGCAAACTCCCGCCAACCAACAGGCGCCGAGGCAGACACCAAGTCAAACACCGGAATCTCAAACAACAGACCGCCAAACAACCCCGCAAGCGGGCGATTGGCGGATCACCGAAAACGAGGTCAAGGCCGTTCAGTCGGAACTCGTCCGCCTGGGGTACTACAAATCGAAGGTCGGCGGCGTGCTCGACCGCGACACGCGCGAAGCCGTGCGGGCTTACCAAAAGGACAACGGGTTGAAGGCCACCGGACGGATTGATCTGCCAACTTACGGCAAACTCGGACTCGCTTATCCTGCGACCGGCAAGGAGGCCGACAGCCTGCGCCGCGACGGCGTGCTGCCGAAGATCGGCTACACGGTCAAAGACACAACGGTGAACGCCGGCGCCGCCGTCACGGGGGGCGTGAAGAAAGTCGGATCAGGCGTTCGCACGGGGCTTGAGAAGTCCTGGGACGCCGGCGCCGCGACGGTTTCGAAATCGAAAGAGGTCGCTCAGAGCGCGGGCGGCGCGACCGTCAAGGGAGCGAGGAGCGCCGAGCGCGCAGGCTATCGGCTGATTGGCCGCAGCGACGCCGAGGTAAACGCGGATGTCCGCCGGGCGTTGGAAGAAACCCCGGAGGCGCAGTTCTGGTATTCCGACGTCAAGAACGGAATGGTCACCATCAAAGCTCCGCGAGGGCACAAGGCCGATATCGGCGCTGTGGTCTCGAACATTCGCCAGGTTCCAGGCGTCCGCTCCGTGTTCGTGATCGCATTGTAAGGGAAGAAAAAGGCGTGAGAGTTAAACTTTGATCGGGTCGCGGTTGGTGTCGCTAGCGGGGAGGAGGCCCTGAATCTTCACGTTGGTGACTTCATCGTCAATCTTCTTGAGTTCTTCCTGAACTTTGTCGCAAGCCTGGCTGATTTCAGGCAATTGCTCCAACGACATCTTGCTGATGTCATCCAATTGCTGACGTAGTTTGTCCAGGCTTTCGCTCCAAACCTTGCGTTTATCTTTCAAAGCAGGTTTGTCCAAATCCTGAAGCTTTTTGTTGATATCGGCCATCTTCTCCCGCAACAGGCCGATCTTCCCTTCCTTCTCTTCGAGCTTCAACTTCTTCTGCTCCTGCTGCTGCGCGTCGCGCTCCCTCGCCTGCTGCTTGAAATAAGTGGTTGCGCCAATAGCCAACCCGCCGATTCCAAGCACGATCAACCCGGCAAGGATGATTAGATTCTTGCGGGATTGTCCGTCTTTTGAACTCAACTGATCGCGGCCAGCGTTCGCCTTTGAACCGCCGGGAGTTGATCCATCAGCGGTCGAACCTGATAAAGCAGGCGCCGGATTGATCGTCGAAGTTTGTGAGTTAATCGGCTTCGTGTTGCGTGATTCAAGAGGTTCCGTCTTTGCGGAATGATGTTGCGCAGGAGAGACTTCCGGTTCGTCATCAAAATCTTCCGGCGCGAAAACGGAGGTAATCGGCCCACGCCGATCCGAGAGATCGTTGGTGCGTGAAACTTCAGAGGCGCTGCGCGGGATTTTTGCCGTGAAAGGCGTGGACTGCGTTGGCGGGGTCGGAAGCGGTTCAGTAGCCTTTGACTCGGCGGTGTTCGAGAAACCATCTGAGGAGTTGGGCGACTCGTTCAGTGGATCGGTAGGCGCTCCAACTCCCCAGTTAACTTCTGTCGGAGTGTCGGGCGAGCGGGCCAGGCTCTGCGGTTCGATATTGTCGTTCTTCGACAACGTCAGACCGCTGCCTGAAAATTGAGCGATGACCACAGTGATGTTGTCCTCGCCGCCGCGCTCATTGGCCAGATTGATCAGACTCTGGCAGGCCGATTTGAAATCCGAAGCCCCATGAATAATTCGCGCGATCTCTTCCTGCTGAATCTTTCCCGATAACCCGTCGCTGCAAATCACCAGCGTGTCCAGATTGCATAGCGTCAGGCTGTTGACCTCGACGTTTATGTTGCTGTGAGCGCCCAGGGCTTGCAGGATCACATTGCGGTAACTGTGGGTTTCGGCCTCCTCTTCGGTAATCTGCCCCGCGTCAATCAATTGCTGCACCAGCGATTGGTCTTTGGTGACGCGGTATATCTTGTCGTGACGGATCAGATAGGCGCGGCTGTCTCCGACCTGTCCGAAGTAAACCTGATTGCCGATCGTTGCGACTGCGGTGAAGGTGGCGCCCAGCCCTTTGTGAGCCGGGTTCGTCTGGCTTTCGCCATTGATCAGGAGGTTGGCCTCTTCGATGGACAGTCTCAAACGCTCGTGAAATGACAGTTTGCCATAAACCTCGTGCGCCTGAAGTTGCAACATCCTGTCGCGTACGGTTTCGACAGCCATCCGCGACGCGACCTCGCCCGCCAGCGCGCCGCCCATTCCGTCGGAAACCGCCAGCAGTGTGCCGTAATAGCCTTGTGAATATGTCAGTAAATCTTGCGGCTCTTCCTCGCTGGCGGTCCAACTTCTACCGGATGAAAGGTCGAGGATCAGAAAATTGTCTTCGTTGCCGCTGCGCACCATGCCCACGTCAGTTTGGGCATAAAGCGCCAGATTGATAGTTGGAAGCTCGGCCATAAGAGCAAAGGTAACCTTCTTGTTTGATCGTTCTTCTGTCAATGGTCAGTGACAAGCGGGCCTGGCTTATCACTTGTCACTGTTTACACGCGCAGTGTTTATGTCTGCCAGCATTTATACCTGTTGGAGCGCCGCGTCCAGATCAGCGATTATATCTTCGACATCCTCAATGCCTACGGAGATGCGCACAAGACCGTCGGTAATACCCAGCCGCGCGCGCTGTTCCGAAGGAACCGACGCGTGTGTCATCGTTGCCGGATGAGAAATCAATGTTTCAACGCCACCCAAACTTTCGGCGAGCGCGCAGAGGCGCACATTATCCAACACAGAACGCGCAGCCGCAAGAGAACCTGTCTCAAAGGCAATCATTCCTCCAAATCCGGTCATCAGTCGTTTCGCGCGTTCGTGCTGCGGGTGTTGCGGCAGTCCCGGATAGTAAACCTTTTTGACTTTCGGATGTTCGTCCAGAAACGCCGCCACCCTGCGCCCGTTGTCATCATGCTGCTTCATCCTCACCGCCAGAGTCTTGGTTCCGCGCATCACCAGCCAGGCGTCGAACGGTGAAATGATCGCGCCTACGGCGTTCTGCAAAAATCCGACGCGCTCCATGTCTTCCGCATTTGCCGTGACGACCACACCGCCAATGCTGTCGCTGTGTCCGTTCAAATACTTCGTCGTCGAATGAACGACGATGTCGGCGCCCCATTCGATCGGACGCAGGAAGAACGGACTCATAAACGTGTTGTCCACTACCAGTCTGATCCCGCGCTCGCGCGTGAGCTTGCCGATACCTTCCAGATCGGCCACAGCCATTATCGGATTGGTCGGCGTCTCAATAAAAACCATCCGGGTGTCGCCGGTTAGAGCCGCTTCTACATTGGCCGCCTCGGTTGTGTCAACGTAACTGAAATCCAGGCCGAAATTTTTCAGCACGCGCTCGAACAGGCGGTAAGTCCCGCCATAGGTGTTTTCGGAAACAATGACGTGGTCTCCCGCCTGAAGCAGCTTCAGCGTGGTGTCAATCGCCGACATCCCTGATGCGAAACAGTGAGCGGCGTATCCGCCTTCGAGCGCGGCAAGATTTTTTTCGAGCGCCATGCGCGTTGGGTTCTGAGTGCGCGCGTATTCAAATCCTTTATGATGGCCTAAGCCGTCCTGAACGTATGTCGAAGTCTGATAAATCGGTGTTGTAATGGCGCCGGTTGACGAATCCGGTTCCTGTCCCGCGTGTATTGCTTTAGTTGCGAATCCCATAAGAAAGAACGATGCCGGTAATGCTGCCAGTTAATTTACAGGGAGTCAGACTTGAGCGCAGATATTAAAGACTCAGCGAAAAAAAGGAAAGCGGCTATTTCGTCAAGCTGCCTGGTTAAACCGGAGGAAGCGGCCTGCGGCAATTATTCGCTTGTCCCGCGCCCTTGCCGCTCTTACAATCGCGCAAATCTATGAGACAAAATGTCGTCGCAATCATTCCCGCCCGCTACGCCTCAACCCGACTGCCCGGTAAACCACTGATCGAGATTGCCGGAAAGCCGATGATCCTGCGCGTCGTCGAACGCGCCAAACAGACCGCCACGATCAACCGCGTCATCGTCGCTACCGATGACCAGCGCGTCTTTCAAGTCGTCGCCAACGCCGATGAAGAAGCCGTGATGACTTCGCCCGATCACGCGACCGGAACTGACCGGCTGGCCGAAGTCGCGGCGAAACTCGACGCCGAGATCATCGTCAACGTTCAGGGGGACGAGCCGCTGATCGAACCGTCAACGATTGAAGCGGCGGTCGCGCCGCTCATCGCCGATCCATCAATCGTGATGAGCACGACCTGCGAGCCGATTGAATCAGCCGAAGACGCGTTGAAATCGAACGTCGTGAAAGTCGTGGTAGATCGCGCCGGCTTCGCGCTCTATTTTTCGCGCAACCCGATTCCCTTCCCGCGCGCGGCTGTTCTGGAAGACGGGTCAATCGAAGCGGCGTTGCGCGCCCGGCCTGAATTGCTCAAAACATTCAACAAACACACGGGGCTTTACGCCTACCGCCGCGATTTCCTGCTGGCCTACGCCAAGCTCCCTCCGACTCCGCTCGAACAGAGCGAAGCGCTCGAGCAACTGCGCGCGCTCGAACACGGCTACAAAATCAAAGTCGTCCCGGTCGCGCATCGCTCGATCGGCGTGGACACGCCTGAAGATTTGGAACTGGCGCGGCGCCTGATCAGCGGTTGAAGATCGCCAGTAAATCTTTCGGATGGTCGAGCAAAAAATCGGGCTGTAAATCTTCCAGATCAGTTCGCGGGAACGGCCCCCACGTGGCTGCGGCTGTCAACATCCGCGCCGAGCGTCCCGCCGCGATGTCGTGCGTGCTGTCGCCGATGTAAATCGCTTCGTCGCGCGACGCCTCCATCGTTTCAATCGCGCGCAACAGCGGCTCGGGATGGGGCTTGTGATTCTCGCAATCGTCTCCGGCGACGATCACGTCGAACATCCCGGCCATCTGATAAATGTCCAGCCCGCGTCGCACCCCCGCGCGCATCTTCGACGAGACAACGCCAAGCCTGAAGCCTCGCGTCCTCAATTCGCTCAGCGTCTCCTCGACGCCGTCAAACGGCTCGATCATCTCATCGTGCCATTGCAGGTTGAATGTCCGGTAAACCAGAACCAATTCTTCAGACTTCGCTGTTAAATAGTCTTGCAGATCGTCAGGCCGCGCGATGCGATCTTCAGCGATAGCCTGCTCGGCAAGTTGCCTCATCGCAACCGGCAGCGGGATCCCGAAAGTTTTGATGTATTGCGAATCGTCGTAAACGAACCCAAAGACCCGCTCCCACGTCGCGCCGAACGTGCGCAGGATCAGCGGAGTCGTGTTGACCAGCGTGCCGTCGAAATCGAAAAGGAGCAGATTGATTTTATTTTTATTCATACTTTGCCGACATTCGATAGTTTGCTAGACTGCGTCCGGGAAACAATCCGATCACAAACAATCCGAATCAGTTTTGAGTTATCTCAAGATCACTCTCAGGGTCAAGCTGTAGCCTCAGGCTCTGCCTTGAGAAACTGAAAATCCTCCTGGGAGAGAGCGCATTCCCCGTGTGCGCTCCTGGGATTTTTATGGAGGAATGGAGATTATGCCTGTACGCGAAATTTTGCTGTTGGGAAATCCGGAACTCTGGCGTCCGTCTGCGCCAGTGGTCAACGTCCGTTCGCGCGAAACCCGTGAGTTGATCGGCGATCTGGCCGCGACGCTCGACACTTTCCGCGAACAAAACGGTTTCGGACGCGGGATAGCCGCTCCGCAGATCGGCGTCGGACGCCGCGTGATCTTTCTCAATGTCGGCGAATCATTCCCGCTCATCAACCCGAAGATCACGCGCGCCAGCCGCGAGATGATGGAAATGTGGGACGACTGTTTCTCAATCCCCAACCTCATGATCCGCGTCCGGCGCCACGCGCAAGTCGAGGTTGAATACACTGACGAGCACGGCGCGCAACGCACGATGAAAGCCGAAGGCGCTTTGTCTGAACTGCTCCAACACGAAATTGATCACCTCGACGGCATCCTGGCCACCGACCGCGCGATTGACGGCCGCAGCTTCGCCATGCGCAAAGTCGTAAAATAACGGATTGAATTGCCCCGGTCGCATCCCACACCTGGAAGCTTGTTGCCCCGAACTCATTGCCCCAAATCCGTCGCGCCGCAATTCGCCACTTCCTCCTCGCTGTTGTATTCTCTCCCTTCACTCCAATCTATCATCGAGAAGAAAGAAGTTATAAACCCGTATGTCAGATATTCGTGTTCGTTTCGCCCCGTCGCCGACAGGGTACCTGCACGTCGGCGGCGCGCGCACCGCATTATTCAACTGGCTCTTTGCCCGGCACACCGGCGGCAAATTCATCCTCCGCATTGAAGACACCGACATCCAGCGCTCCAGCGAAGAGATGGTGCGCGGCATCCTGGATGGGATGGAATGGCTTGGCCTCGATTACGACGAAGGTCCGTTCTTCCAATCCGATTACGCCGAGAAGCATCGCGCGGCGGCGTACGAGTTGCTCGAAAAAGGCTGGGCCTATCGTGACTTCACTCCGAAAGAGGAGCGCGACGACGCCACCGTCAAACAGCAGGCCGCCGAAGCCGCCCGCCAGGGGAAAGTGATGAATCCATTCCGCAATCTTTCGCGGGAAGAATCTGACGCGCGCTCCAAAAGCGGCGAGCCGTTCGTCATTCGTTTCAAAGTGCCCGAAGAAGGCAAGACTTCGTTCGATGACGCCGTTTATGGTTTGCAGGAGCGCGATTACAAAGACATCGAAGACCTCGTGCTGCTGCGCTCCGACGGCCATCCGCTCTACAACCTCTCGGTTGTGGTTGACGACATTTTGATGGGCATCACACACATCATTCGCGGCCAGGATCACCTCTCGAACACGCACAAGCAGGTTCTGATCTATCAGGCGTTGGGAAAACCCTCGCCCAGATTCGCACATCTGCCGCTGATTCTGGCGCCGAACAAAGGCAAACTCTCGAAGCGCAAGCACGGCGAGATCGTCAGCGTGACCACTTATCGTGATTCAGGCTTCATTCCCGACGCCTTCGTCAATTTTCTCGCGCTGCTCGGCTGGTCGCCCGCATCGGGCGAACACGCCGACCGCGAAATCTTCTCGCGTGAGGAATTGATCAATCTCTTCTCGCTCGAAGGCATTCACAAAGCGAACGCCGTTTTTAACTTCACCGAAGGCGACGCGCGCAACTGGACAGATCAGAAAGCGCTCTGGATGAACTGGGAGTACATCAAAACAATCCCAATGGAAAAACTTGCGCCGTTCGTGAAAGCCGATTTGCAGCGAAGCGGTCTGTGGCGCGATGAGTACGATGGCGGGCGGAGAGCCTGGTTCGAGCAGGTGGTGACGCTGATCCGCGAGCGGGCGCGCACGCTGACCGATTTCACGAATCATGGCCGCCCCTATTTCGTTGATGATTTCAGCTTTGAATTCGATGAGGCGGCGGTCAAGAAGAATCTGCAAAAAGACCCTGCCCTGAAAGAACTGCTTCCGCAATTGGCGGACGCTTTTGCGGCGCTCGACGAATTCACTCACGAGACGATTGAGGCGGCGCTGCGAAAATTCGCCGAGGAAAAAGGCGTTAAGGCCGGACTGCTCATCAACGCGACGCGAACCGCGCTGACCGGGCAAGCCGTCGGGCCGGGTTTGTTCGATGTGGTTTCCGCTGTCGGAAAAGACCGAACCGTAGCGCGATTGAAGCATGCGGCTCATTCGGTGTGTTAATCCGGATCAGGCTTGCGGCCACTGACATTGAGTGAAGATAGCGATTCGCTGGCGTGGGTTCTGCTCGCAGTTTCTTTCGTTTGACTACCGCCGGAATTTCATGTCTCATGCGCTATCACAATTTGGCTTTAAGGCTTTTAGCACGGAATTAAGCAACAGGTTTATCTCCGCCAGATAAAGAAAACAAAATAACGAAGGCTTGAGAATCAGTCGTGAGCGCAGTCGAAAGTAATCAAAAGACTGGGTCGCAGGCGCCGATGATTGCCCGGAAGAGCGCCTCGACGCCGGTTTTGGAGTTTCCCCATTTATCTAATGCGACTTTCTGGCGCGTCGAAGGCAGTCTGCTCAACCTGGGAGCGGTTCGCCCGGTGGCGTTCTTCACCTGGAACGCGCAGAGCTTTTCCGAGCGCTGGTTGCGGCGCGGGGGCGTCGCTTTGCTGGCGTTAATCCGCCCTCTGCTTTACGCCGTTGACCGCATCTTCGCCACGCGCGTGCTGCACACGCTGTTGCGCGGCGTCAGTTGTGACCGTCTGGATTTACTCGGCGAGGAATATTTCAACTATGTCCTCCAGCCGAAGTTGAAGCCCAACGGCGTGGCGAAGTTGAAAGAAGCGATGTCGCGCGGCAAAAAGATCGTTCTGGTCAGCCAGGGCCTTGATCACGTGATGAGGCCTCTGGCGCAACACCTCGGAGTCGAATACCTGATCGCCAACCGCCTCGAGTTCCGCGACGGACTGGCGACCGGAAGGTTGCTTTCGCCAGTCATCCGGCCCAGACAGGTGCTGGCGCGCATCATCGGCGGAAGAGCCGATGGACGAGTCGCGCCCAAAAAGCTGGCGCGCAAACTGGGCTTCTCCAACCGCATAGAGGTTTTGAATAACGCGGTCATTCCCGCCAAACGTTGCGCCGTTTCGTTCAACACACCCACAGTAATTTTCGACTCGCACAAACAACTTGAAAAACTTTCTGTGCGAGAGTCGTTTGCGGGCAGGCACGTTTTGCTGATCGGCTTCACGGGTTTCATCGGCAAAGTCTGGCTGGCGAAAGTCCTGGAAGAGAGTCCCGACATCGGCAAAATCTATCTGCTTATCCGCCGCCAACGCTCAACGACCGCCGAGCGGCGATTCGAGAAGATCGTCGCCGAGTCGCCGCTGTTCGATAACCTGCACGTCAAATACGGCGAAGACTTCTGCAAATTCCTGGGGGAAAAGGTCGAAGTCATCGAAGGCGACATCACGCAATCCAGCCTGGGCATCGAGCCGGAGACGTTCGAGCGGCTGAAATCCAATCTCGATCTGGTCATCAATAGTTCCGGCCTGACCGATTTCAATCCCGATTTGCGCCAGGCGTTGTCAATCAACATTGACGGCACAATGCGGCTGATTGATTTCCTGCGCCAATGCGATCGCGCGACGATGCTGCACCTGTCAACGTGTTACGTCGTGGGTTATCGCGATGGCCGCATCACCGAAACGCTCACGCCGAATTACACTCCGAAAGGTATCGCCGATTTCGACGCCGGGCGCGAATACGAATCGCTGCAAGCGCTAGCCAAAGAGATCGAGTCGCGGGCCGAAAGCGAAGAGGTCACCGAACAGCTTCGCCAGCAGGTTTTAAGCAAAGGCCGCAAGCTGAGCGATTCGGAGTTTGCGGCGCAAATCCGCAAACAGCGCCAGCGATGGACGCGCGACGAATTGATCGAAGCCGGAATGCGGCGCGCGCGCGAATTGGGCTGGCCCAACACTTACACATTCACCAAAAGCATCGCCGAATCGCTGATCGCCAGACACGCCGCCGACCTGCCCATCGCCGTCGTGCGCCCGTCAATCGTCGAGACATCCACGCACGATCCGTTCGAGGGCTGGAACGAAGGCGTCAACACATCGGCGCCGATCTCGTACCTGCTCGGCACGTTCTTTCGCCAGATGCCGACCAACGGCAAGAAATGCCTGGACATCATCCCGGTTGATCTGGTTTGTCGCGGAATGGCGTTGATCGGCGCCGCGCTCATTGAACGTCGCCACGAGCCGATGTACCAGTTGGCGACTTCGGCGACCAATCCCTGCGACATGCGCCGGACGATTGAATTGACTGGATTGGCGCATCGCAAGCATTACCGTGCGCAGGACGATTTCAACCAGCGGCTGCTCGCATATTTCGATACCATCCCGGTTTCAAAAGAGCGATACCAGCAACTCTCCGCGCCGCGCCAGAAACAGATCGTGCAGGCGCTTCAACGTATCCTCTCGCCTCTGCCGATGATGCGCTCGCCGCTCGTGCGCAGAGAGCGTGATTTGGGTCGCGTTGAAAAGATCATCGAGTTATACGAGCCGTTCATCCTCCATAACGAATACGTCTTCGAGGCGCGCAACGTCGAGATGCTTTCGGCGGCCTTGCACGAAGATGAGCGCGCCGCGTTCGGTTACGACGCGAGCTACATTGACTGGTGGGATTACTGGATCAACGTTCACATCCCGGCGCTGCGCAAATGGTCTTACCCAATCATCGAAGGCCGTCCGGTTGAAAACAAGACGAAGCGCGCGGTTCAAATTCAGGCGTCCGAACAAAGCGTCGCGGCAAGCTGATGGCCGCCGGTTCCGGCTCCTGATAAAATTCTCCCGATGCCGACCATAAAGATCATCGGCCCATATCGCTTCTACTTTTACAGTCACGAACCGAATGAGCCGCCACACATTCACGTTGACCGAGACAGTCTGTCGGCAAAAGATTGGTTGGAGCCGGTCGGCCTTGCGCGCAACTACGGGTTTAACGCCCGCGAGTTGAGCAGGCTGCAAGCGATCGTGATCGAAAACCGGATCGAGTTTTTGGAGGCTTGGTATGGGCATTTTGGCTCTGGCGGCGGATGAACGAGTCGCCGATATATTTTTCTCAGATGATGAACTAAGTGTGAGGCTGATGGATGGCCGAACCATTACCGTGCCTCTCGCCTGGTACCCTCGTCTGCTGCTCGCGACTGAGGCGCAACGGAACAATTGGAAAATTTCCGGCGGCGGTTATGGGATTCATTGGCCGGACGTTGACGAAGATTTAAGCACCGAAGGACTGCTGCGCGGCGCGCCTGCTCCACGAGCATCACTGACTACAAACTGAAATCCATCGCTTATGGCAATCTTTTTGACCGGCTCTACCGGTTACGTCGGAGCGCACGTCGCCGCGCTCCTGCTCGAAAATCACAAAGACAAGCTCAACCTGCTCGTGCGCGCCAAAAACCAACAGGAAGGCGCCGAGCGATTGTGGAAGTCACTGCAACTGCACCTCGACTTCCCGCGCTTTTACGAGCGCCTGCAAACGCGCGTCAACATCTTCTGCGGCGATTTGACCGACGCGAAGTTCGGCCTCTCCGACGCCGATTACCGCCGTTTGATTGAAACCACCGATTCGGTCATCCACTGCGCCGCCTCGCTCAACCGCAAAAGCGAAAAAGTCTGTCTGAACGTCAACCTGCGCGGCACGCTCGAAGTAATCAAAGCCGCGCAAGCCGCGCGCGACCTGCACGGATTGCGCCGCTTCAGCGACGTTTCAACCGTAGCCATCGCCGGCCACCGCTTCAACGAAGTCGTCAAGGAAGACGAATCGCTCGATTGGAACCGCTCCGATTACGACCCTTACGCCCGCACCAAAAAATTCTGCGAGCACATGGTCGCCGAACTGTTGCCCGATGTGTCGCACACGGTCTTCCGTCCGAGCATCATCCTGGGCGATTCGCGCTACGCCGAAACGACGCAGTTCGACATGGTGCGCTCGTTCGTCTTCCTGGCCGGATTGCCCGCGCTTCCCTTCCGCCCGACCGACAAGATTGACATCGTCAACGTAGACTTCGTCGCCGAATCCATCGTCACGATTCACCAAAAAGAGAAACCGAACCACGACATCTACCATTTGTCTTCCGGCGCTGATTCGCAGACGTTCAGAGAATTGACCGACGCGCTGGCTGAAGCTCGCGGCAAGAGCGGGCCCGTCTACTTGCCCGCGCTCGAAAAGCCGTTCACGCGGATCAACAACTGGCTGGCCGACAATCTGCGCGGCAATGCGATTGGCTACGGCGCGACATTGCTGAAAGTGTTTATTCCGTATCTGGTCTGGAACACGGTCTTCGACAACACGCGCATCACGCGCGAGACGGGCAAGAAGCCCGCGCCGTTTTCGGCGTACAGCTATCCGCTGTTGCGATTCAGCAAGGCGGGGAATTTCACTTATCCGTATGAGGATTGGCCGAGTGATGCGCAGAAGAAGGTTCAGCCCACAGCGGTTCCGGCGGCGGGATAATGAATCGTCGCGCAGCGATAAACCTACAAGGTGATTCTATGGGTAACAGTAGCATTAGTGATCCATTGAGGTTTGCAGTCTGGCACAGAGATAACTGGGTGTGCAGATTCTGTGGCTCCCCTGTCTTCTTCTCACCGACACTAAAGCTACTTGATAAACTTAGCCCGGGACATGGTTCCTATCACCAGCATGGATGGCAGGGCAAGATGTTGGACCTGCTTGGAAATAAGTGCGCAGCCGCTCATCACGTTGATCCACGTTCAAAGGGAGGCCCATCCACAGAAGCAAATCTCGTGACTGCCTGTATGCAATGCACCATGACTATTGGTGATAGCGGCAAAAAGCCTGAGCCGGGCATAACCAACCATAGCGCCAAGATGACAAATTGGGATGGATTATCAACGCTATATCCGCGCCTTGCTGGAATACTTGCTGAAAAAGAGAACAAATGGATCAAGATTATCCAACGCTATTACGATCTGCCAAGCAAGGCGTAACTCCTCTCCCTGAGGGAGCGCGAATCCTGCGGCTGACTTGGACATTTAATTGGGTGATAATCGACGACCGGAAGGAGGAAGCAATATGTCAGAACTAATCGAGAGAATCACGATCAACCCCGAACAATGCGGCGGTCAGCCTTGCATTCGCGGAATGAGAATTAGAGTGATGGACATCTTGGATCTGCTTCGCTCCGGGCTGACGGCTGAAGAAGCGCTTGAGGAGCTTCCTGATCTGGATAGAGAGGACATTTTTGCGGCGCTTCAGTACGCTGCAAGTCACCCTGATCCACCTCGCCTCGCTGCCTGACAACTGACGCTAAGGAAGGAACGAGATGTCGGAACTCGCATTCGATACTGAAAAGCTGGTTGAGATATGCAGCCGGAACGACGTGGCGGAGGTCGGCGTGTTCGGCTCATTCGCCAGGGGCGAAGCCGACGAGCAAAGCGATATTGATCTGCTGGTGCGCTTCTCCTCGCGCAAAAGCCTGCTCGATGTGGTCGCGTTGGAGCGGCAGCTTTCAACCGCGCTGGGGAGAAAAGTGGATTTGCTGACCGAGGGAGCGATCAGCCCTTATTTGCGTGAAGGAATCATGCGCGATCTGAAGGTGATCTATGAAGCGCGATGACTCTGTTTATCTGCGTCACGTTCTCGACGCCATCGCCAAGATTGAAACCTATTTGCGCGACGTTGACGAGCAGACTTTTCTCAACCAATCGCTCTTGCAGGATGGGGCGATACGGCAGATCGAAATTATCGGGGAAGCCGTCAAACAACTTTCGTCAGGATTGCGCGAACAACATCCGCAACTTCCCTGGCAGGACATTGCCGGGATGCGCGACAAGTTGATTCACCAGTACTTCGGCGTTGACCTGGATAAAGTCTGGGTCACTGTCGTTCGGGACATTCCCGTTCTCAAGCAAGAGGTGACCGAAATTTTATCGAATCTCACCTCTTGACCTTTCGCTTTGCGGGCATAAACCAAACATTTCTGGGAAACATCGTTATGAGCATGGACTTGGCTCTTGAAGCCTGGGTCAGCGGACTGATCGAGCTTTCAAAATTCAAATGGATGCTGGGCGCGGGCCGCCGCTGGCAGCCGGGCGATAAACTCAAACTCTTCTTCGCCGGTTACAACGGCACGCGCAACACCGGCGCGGATGTGCGCGTCGAGGAGATGCTGCGACAGATCAATCACATTCTCGGCCCGGACAAATGCGAGTTGAGCGTGTTGACGCAGAACTTCAAACTGACGGACGGTTATTTCAAAGGCGTCAAGCAGGTTTACCTGCCAGACCTCTTCCCGCCGATGCTCTGGCGCGAGGTGCCGCAATACGACGGTGTGGTCGCGTGCGAAGGCTCGCAGTTCAAGAGCAAATTCGCCAACGCGCTGACGACGATGATGATCGGCTCTCTGGGCATCGCGGCGGCGCAGAACAAACTGTCTGTCAGTTACGGCGCCGAGGCGGGCTACATGGATCCGCTGATCGCCAAAATGGTCGCGCGCTACTGCAAAGATTCGTTCGTCATCACGCGCAATCCCGAATCGCAGACGGTGCTCGGCAAGCTCGGCGTTTCGACCGAACTCGGAACCGACACGGCCTGGACGTTTGAACCGCATCCGAACGAATTCGGAAATGATTTGTTGCGCAAACACGGATGGGACGGCTCGACGCCCGTGCTCGCCGTCTGTCCGATCAATCCGTTCTGGTGGCCGGTCAAAGCGTCGGTCGCAAAGTACGCGGCCAAGCTGATGACCGGCGCTTATCAGGAGAGCCATTATCGCAAGTTCTACTTCCACAACTCCGGGCCGGATGTCGAGCGGAAATACGATTACTACCTGACGGCCATCGCCAACGCGGTTGACCGCTTCCGCAAAGAAAACCGCGTCTTCCCCGTTCTGGTTGCGACTGAGATGCTCGACACGAGGTCTTGCAAGAAGGTGTCGGACAAACTCGGAGGAGGCATCCCGATTTTTTCGTCCGGCGATTACGATATGTATCAATTGGTCAGCCTGCTGCGTTGCTGCCATCTGATGGTTTCGTCGCGCTTTCACGGCATCGTGACGTGTATGCCATCGCTGGTCGCGTCGGCGGGCGTGACGATGGACGAGCGCATCCACAACCTGATGAACGAGCGCGGCCATCAGGATTTGCTGCTAACGGTTGACGATCCTGAACTGGAAGAGAAGCTGGTCGTGATTATGGGCAAGCTGCTCAAGGAGAGCGAAGCCATCCGCGACGGCATCGGCAAGACGGTGGCGAAGAATTTGAAAGTGATGGCGAAGATGGGCGTCTATTTTGAAGAGCACGTGCAGCGTCGCTATCCAGAATTCCCGATCCGCAAGGGATTGCAGAACTGGGAAGATTATCTGCCGCCGCTCAGTCCGAATCTGCGAAAGCTGCTTGAGGACTATAGCTAGCCACAGAGCCACAGAGCCACAGAGGAAAAGAGGGGAAGAAGGGAAGAGGGGAAAAGATATGGAATAAATAAATAAGTTGACAGAGAAAATAATCGGGTGCGCTATCGAAGTTCATCGCGCGCTGGGCCCGGGGCTTTTGGAGGCGGTCTATGAAGAGGCGCTTTGCATTGAGTTGTCGGAAGTGGGGTTGAAATTCCAGCGACAGGTAAACATCCCTGCCGTGTACAAAGGCAGACAGGTTGGCCAATATCGAATTGACTTGATCGTAGAGGATGTTGTCGTCGTCGAGTTGAAGAGCGTTGATAGACACGACCCGGTTTTTGAGGCGCAGATATTGACTTACCTGCGGGTTACCGGGAAGAAAGTCGGACTGCTGATCAATTTCAACTCCAAACTACTGACAAGCGGTGTCAAGCGATTCATTCTCTGACCCCCTCTTTCCCTCTGTGTCTCTGTGACAGGTTTGCCGGGGGAGGAAGCGCATGGCGATAAACTCTCTGACCCCTCTTTCCCTCTGTGTCTCTATGACAGGTTTGCCGGGGGAGGAAGCGCATGGCGATAAACTCTCTGACCCCTCTTTCCCTCTGTGTCTCTGTGACTCTGTGGCAAAATTTGGTTTCATAATGAACTTCATCGAAAACATCTTTCATCGTCTGAGCCAAACGCCGGATCGCGCAGTTTTGCGAGAAGTGCGCGACGGACAGTTCGTCCCCGCGACTAGCGCCGATCTGCTCGCGCAAGTTCGAGCCGCGCGCAGCTTCATCCGCCAATCAGGTTTGAAAAAAGGCGACCGCTGCGGATTGCTCGCGCCGAACAGCATCCGATGGGCCGCGCTTGATCTGGCTCTGATGGCCGAAGGCGTGATCGTCGTTCCGCTCTATTCGCGTCAGGCGCCGAACGAGTTGGTCAACATGCTGAAAGATTGCGGCGCGGCGATGGTCTGCTGCGGCGATGAAGCTTTGCTCGATGGCATTGCGAAGAACTGGCCTGATGATGCGCCGCCGTTGAAACTGTTCGACGAAATCTTCGCCACAAAAGCTTCAAGCGAGATCGGCGACGAGCCGGTCAAGCTCGCCGATTCCGACGTGATCACGATCATCTACACTTCGGGAACTTCCGGCGAGCCGAAGGGCGTGATGCTCAGCGCCGGCGCCGTCACGTTTATGCTCGGCTGCACGGGGATGCGGCTCGATCAATTGATGGAAGGCGCGACTGAAAAAACGCCGGATCAGGTTTTTCATTATCTGCCGTTCTGCTTCGCCGGTTCGTGGATTCTGTTGTTGAGCTGCCTGTCGCGCAACAGTCTGCTCTCGCTCTCGACTGATCTGAACAAGCTCGCGGATGAGTTGAAGTTGGCCTCGCCGCAGTATTGCTTGAACGTTCCCACGCTGCTCGAACGCATTCGCACCGGCGTCGAAAGCCAGATTGCCACTAAACCTGGGTTCGTCCAGACGATCTATCGCAACGGCAAAGAAGCCTGGACGCGACAATACGAGGGCAAAGGCGCGGCGGGCTTCTGGTTCAGGCTCGCCAACTGGCTGATCTTCGCTTCGATCAAAAAGAAGATCGGGCCTGATCTTCGCGCGCTGATCTGCGGTTCGGCGCCGCTGGCGAAAGAAACGCAATTGTTCTTTCTGATGCTCGGCATTCGCGTCTTGCAGGTATACGGATTGACCGAAACGACGGCGATCTGCACGATGGATGATCCGCGCGATTTCACTCCGGGCCGCGTGGGGCCGGCGATTCCCGGCATCGAGATGAAGCTCGGCGAAGGCAATGAGATTTTGATTCACGGCCCGAACATCTTCGCCGGTTACTGGAACCAGCCTGAAGCGACGGCGAACACGATGCTCGATGGATGGTTCCGCACCGGCGATCAGGGCGAGGTTGATGAGAAGGGCAACTGGGCGATCATCGGACGCGTCAAGAATCTGATCATCCTGAATTCGGGCCACAACATCGCGCCGGAGCCGATTGAAGAGAAGTTGCAGTTCAATCTGCCAGGCGCGCAGCAATGCGTTGTGATGGGCAATGGCCGGAGCTTTCTGACCGCGCTTGTTACCGGCGACGTGACGCGGCAGCAAATCGAAACCGCGCTGGAAGCGGTCAACGCCGGACTGCCGCACTACAAACGCATTCATGCTTTCCACGTCAACAAGGAGCCGTTGACCATTGAGAGCGGGTTGTTGACGGCGAACGGCAAACTCAGGCGAGACGCGATAGCCGCGCATTTCGCCGAGGAATTTGAAGAGCTTTACAGGTCCAAAAAGCCTGACGGGAAAGCTTGACGGCGCGGTTGCGTTTACACAGCGATATGCAAAGCTACAAAGGCGAAACACTCACGTGGGAATTGATTGACGGCTGCGTTGAACTGGCGCTGCATCGTGAGCCGTGCAATGAGATCGGACTGAAAACCCTGGAAGAGCTTGAGAAATTTGTCGAGGCTCACGAGACGCTGAAAAATCAGGCTCACGCGTTGATCATTCACAGCCGGATGAAAGCCGGGTTCTGCGCGGGCGCCGATCTGCGCGACCTCTATTTCCGCGCGAAAGAGATGGGATTCGACAAAGCCGCGCCGCTCGTGCGCGATTTTCTCAACCGAATTCACCGGGTGATGAACGCGATTGACGCTTCGCCGCTGACGACAATTGGGGCGATTCACGGCGTGACGTTCGGCGGCGGATTCGAACTCGCGCTGGTGTGCGACCTGATCATCGCGGACAAGATGGCGCGCTTCTGTTTTCCCGAACTGCGGCTGGGATTGATTCCGGGCTTCGGCGGCATTCCGCGATTGAAGCGCGATCTGGGCAACGCCGTCGCGCGCGATCTGCTGCTGACTGGCCGCAGCATTAACGCGACTAAAGCGCAGGCCGCCGGTCTGGTCAGCCAACTCGTGGCCGAAGGCGACGCGTTGAAAGTCGCGCGCTTCACAGCCGCGCAGGTCAAAAAATTCGACCGCGCGACCGCCGCCGCCGCAAAGAAATTCATGAAGCCGATCCCATACGCCGAACTGCGCCAGGAGATTGAAATTTTCTGCGAGCTGTTCACCAAACCCGCTGTCGAAGCCGGTTTGCGTAAATTCGTCGAAAGCGATAATGCGCATCCTTACTTGCCATAATTCGATTTGTAGTCGAGAGTAGACGCAACCAGCAATCATCAAGGAGCAATAAGACATGGCTAACAAGCGAAGAGCGAAGATCACCGCGCTGGGCCGTTATGTGCCGCCGCACGTGGTCACCAATCACGACCTGGAGAAGATGGTCGAGACAAATCATGACTGGATTGTCGAACGCACCGGCATCCACGAACGGCACTGGGTCGAAAAAGGCACGCCTTCTTCTGAACTGGCCGTCAAAGCGATTGACGATCTGCTGAAACGGCGCGGAATCGAGGCGGACGAGATCGAGTTGATCGTCGTCGCGACGGTCACGCCCGACATGTTTTTCCCCTCGACCGCCTGTGTGATTCAAAACAAGATTCGCGCGACTCGCGCCTGGGGCTTTGACATTTCGGCGGCCTGCTCTTCGTTCCTTTACGCGCTGACCACTGGCGCGCAGTTCATCGAAAGCGGCCAACACAAAAAAGTGCTGGTCGTCGGCTCCGACGTGATGACCAGCATTCTGAATCCCGAAGACCGCACGACGCTCATCCTGTTCGGCGACGGCGCGGGCGCGGTGTTGCTGGAACCGTGCGAGGAAGGCGAAGAGGATTACGGCATCCTCGATTACCATCACGAGATTGACGGATCGGGCGGCGAACATCTTTACATGCCCGGCGGCGGCAGCCTCAACCCGCCTTCGCACGAGACCGTTGACAAGAAGATGCATTACGTTCATCAAAACGGCCAGGCCGTTTTCAAATTCGCCGTGCGCAAGATGGAAGAACTGAGCACGAATATGCTGGCGAAAAACAATCTGACCGGCGACGACATCGGCTGCTTCATCGCCCATCAAGCCAACCTTCGCATCATTGACGCGACAGCAAAAAAGGCGGGACTCGCGCCGGAAAAAGTGATCAAGAACATCCACAAATATGGCAACACGACAGCGGCGACTATCCCGCTGGCCATCGGCGACGCGATTGAGGACGGCAAATTGAAGAAAGGCGATCTGGTGTTGTTCGCCGCCGTTGGCGCGGGGTTCACTTCAGGGTGCGTTCTGGCGCGGTGGGCATATTAAAATTTCTAAGAAGGAAGCGATGAAAACATCCGAACAAGTAATTGACGAAATCCTCACTCTCGCGGCAACGCATTTCAAAACAGACCGCGCCGAACTCTCCCCTGACGACGACTTCTTCAAGAAGCTCGGCATTGATTCTTTGCAGGCGCTCGAACTGCTGACGCGCTTGGAAAATCATTTCAGTGTCGAACTGCCCGATTACGAAGTCGCGGGCGTCAACGATTTCCGCACCCTCGCCGAACGAATCCAAGCGAGACTGTGAAAACCCGCCGCGTAACCACAAAACCACAGAGGAAGAGGCGAAACGAAAGCGTAATCTTTTCCTCTCTGTGGCTCTGTGACTCTGTGGCCGATTTGATTTCAAGATATGGCTGATAACGCCAAGTCCCAGGTTGTAATGATTGATCTGAGTCAACATCAATCACTCGGCTCCGCTCTGCGCGGGGCGGTTGATAAATTCGCCGGCGAAATCTGTCTGATCGAAGCCGACCGCGAGCGCGAGAATCACCGGCTGACTTACCGCGAATTCGGCGAAGCTGCGCTGCCGCTGGCGAAGTTTTTGCAGAATCGCGGATTCAAGGCCGATTCGCGCGCAGCGATTATCATGACCAACCAGTCGTGCTGGCCAATCGCCGCTTACGCCATCTTTTACTCTGGCGGCGTGATCGTCCCGCTCGATTACAAGCTCACCGCTTCGGAGCATCTGGCGCTGCTGATGCATTCAAAGGCCGAAGTTCTCGTCACTGAATATCACCTGTGGCGCGCGATCACGCTGTTGGAAGATTTCCATCGGTTCAATCCCCACACGGTCATCGTCACCGACGCGCCGAAGAACGCTGATCTGCGCGGCGCGATCCGGTGGGAAGACCCGCAGGTCGAAGGCGAGCCTGCGTTCGTCGCGCGCAAACGCTCGGACTGGGCCTGCATCGTTTATTCGTCGGGCACCGGAGGCCGCCCGAAAGGCTGCGTGCTGACGCACGAAAATTACCTCGAACAATGCGTCTCGCTCACGTCGCTTTATCCGTTCTGGCCAGGCGTGCGTTACCTGAGCATCCTGCCGACGAATCACGCGATTGATTTCATGGTCGGCTTCATCGGGCCGTTCGTCTGCGGCGCGACTGTCGTGCATCTGCGGACGCTGCGCCCGGAGTTCGTGCGCGAGGCGTTCACGCGATTCAAGATCACTTACGTCGCGCTCGTCCCGCTGATTTTGAAAAACCTGCAAGCCGGTTTGCAGAAGCGCTTCGACGAATTGCCGCCGTTCAAGCGTTTCATCTTCGACCGCCTGCTCAATCTCAATCGCGCGATGACGAAGAGCCAGCCGAATCTGACGTTGAGCCGCAAGCTGCTCAAACAGGTTCACGACGCTTTCGGCGGCGAACTTCGCGCGATCTTCACCGGCGGCGCGTTCAGCGATCCGCAGATGCTACAGTTTTATTACGACCTCGGCGTTCAGGTCAGCAATGGCTATGGGTTGACGGAAGCCGGCACGGCGATCACGCTCAACGATCTCAAACCGTTTCGCGCCGACACCGTCGGCAAGCCGTTGCCGGGAATGGAAGTGAAAATCGTCAATCCCGACGCCGACGGAATCGGGCAAGTCACGGTGCGCAGCAACACCGTGATGTCGCATTACCTGGACGACCCGGAATTGACCGCCGAGACGATTGTTGACGGATGGCTGATGACTGGCGACCTGGGCCGTTTCGATGCGATGGGCCATTTGCAACTCTTCGGTCGAGCAAAAAACATGATCGTCACCGAGGAAGGCAAGAACGTTTACCCCGAAGACATCGAGAAGGTGTTCGATGGGCTGCCGGTCAAAGAGTTCTGCGTCTTCGCGGCGAATTACATCTGGCCCGAACGCTCGATGCTCGGCGAGAAATTGATCATCGTCCTGCGGCTGAACGAAGGCCAGGAACTGACCGACGAGTTGATCGGCGATTTGACGAAGCGCAACAATACTCTCTTGAATTTCAAACGGATCAGCGGCTACGTCGTGTGGGACGCCGATTTCCCGCGCACGGCCTCGATGAAGATCAAACGGTTCGCGCTGGCCGATGAGATGCGTCAGAATTTTGATCGGCAAACAGCCCTAAGAGAATTATGAGGACGGAGTTATGAAAGCCCTGGCCATCGTCAATCCAGCCGCCGGTTTCGGCAAATGCGCCAAATTGCTTGGCCCGACGATGGAGCGGTTGCGCGCGGCGGGCGCGCAATTCGACGTGAAAGAGACAAAGCGCGCGGGCCACGCGACCGAGATCGCGCGCGAGGCTTTCCGCAACGGCTATCGCAAATTCATCGCGGTCGGCGGCGACGGAACTTCGTTCGAGATCGTCAACGGCCTGTTCCCCGAAGCCGCAAGCAGCGATGAAAAACCGACGCTGGGTTTTCTGCCGCTCGGCACCGGCAATTCCTTTCTGAAAGATTTCACTGACGAAGGCGTCGAATACGCCATCCGCGCAATCATCGAAAACCGATCGCGCCCGTGCGATGTGATCCGGTTAAGGCACGCGGAGGGCGAGGTCTATTACATCAATATTCTGAGCCTGGGCTTCGTCGCCGACGTTTGCACGCTGGCCGGCAAATTCAAACGATTGGGCGCGGCCAGCTACGGCTTGGCGGTTGTGCTGACACTGGCGCGTTTCAACAAGCGCGTCTTTCCGATCAGGCTCGATGGGCAATCACAAGCCGATCCGCCATCCACCGCGCTGCTGATTTTCAACAACAGCAAATTCACCGGCGGAAACATGATGCTCGCGCCGAACGCCGACACCGGCGACGGCCAGATCGAAATCGTTCGCTGGTCGGCTGGCCGATTCGATTTCATCAAAAATTTTCCGAAATGCTACGACGGCTCGCACATCCATCACCCGTTGATCTGGACGGGCCAGGCGCGGCGCGTTGACCTCGATTTCGACGATCCGATTGACATCATGGTTGACGGCGAGGTGATGACCGCGCGGCTAGAATCGCTGGAAGTCCTGCCGTCGGCTTTGAACGTAATGGTCTGAGGTGAGTTCAACATTGATTCCGCAAAGCGAAATTCGTAATCATCCGAGCCACAAATGGTCATCGCTGAACCTTGCGCAGAAAGCTTATTACGGCCTGCGCTCGATCATCGTCTGGCTTGCCAGCATCGCGTTCTTCTTCCCCGTCTGCTCGTTCCTCGTGCTGCTCGGCTATTTCATTGACCCGCGTAAAAACGACAAGCCGCAGCGATGGCTCTTCCGCAACATCCTGCGCGTCGCAGGAGTTGGTTTCGAGGTCAAGTACTCTCCAGGCTTCGACCGCCATCGCACCAGTTTTTTCGTCTGCAATCACATTGATCTCTGGGACGCGTTCATCATCTATTCGGCCATCCCGCAATTCGTGCGCGGCCTCGAACACGAGTCGCATTTCAAAGTCCCGGCTTACGGCTGGATGATGCGGCGTTTCGGCAACGTGCCCGTCCCGCCGGAAGGCAATCTGGCCAAGTACAAACAGATGATGAAGCTGACGCGCGAGACGCTGGACAAAGGCGTCAGCCTGATCGTCTTCGCCGAAGGCACGCGCACGCGCGATGGCCGCGTCGGACAATTCAGCCCCGGCGTCTTCAGGATGGCGATTCAATTCGGCTATCCAATCGCGCCGATGAGCATCATCGGCGCTTACGAGTTCAGCAAAAAAGGTGATTGGAAGCTCTTCCCGTCGAAGATCATCGTTTACCTGCACGACACGATTGAAACGAAAGGCCTGGGCAAGAACGATGTCGAGGTGTTGATGAATCGCGTTCAAGCCATCGTCGCGAAGCCTGTGGACGAGTATTACGGCATCCGGGCTGACTCGGCTGACGCGTCAAACCTGTCTTCGCCGCCGAGAACACAGGCTGCGGGCTGAAAAAGTTCTTGTGCTAAAATCCGCCCGTCAATCTTCGGGAAAAACGTTTTCAGCTATCGAGGAATTTATGGCCTGGCAACCCGCGCGCAAACTTTTCACGACCGCCGAATACCATCAGATGATCGAGGCCGGAGTCATCAAGGAAGATGACCGCGTCGAGCTGTTCAACGGGGAGATTATTGAGATGAGTCCAATAGGCCCGCGTCACGCTTCGCACGTTGATCGGTTGAACGAGATATTGACCGCTAAATTCCGCAAGTTCGCCATTGTTCGAGTTCAAAGCCCGATCACACTCGGCGATTATTCCGAGCCGCAGCCCGATTTGACGTTGCTCAAGCGGCGCGCCGACTTTTACGCCAGCGGCCATCCCACGCCAGCCGACGTGCTGATCGTAATCGAGGTATCGGATTCGACAGTCGAAAAAGACCGCCGGGCCAAAATCCCCGCTTACGCGCAAGCCGGAATCCCCGAAGCCTGGCTGATTGATCTGGTTGAAGACCGCATCGAAGTCCACAGCAAGCCTTACAACAACGTCTACCAGGAAGTCCGCATCATTCAGCGCAGCCAGAAAGTCATCTCCAACACGCTTCCCCAACTCAAACTCAAAGCTGACGAAGTCCTCGGCTGATTCAAAAGATCAACACTCTCAATTCCGTCGTAAATCACATTCGCAAATCATCAAGGAATTCCGACGCCGGAGCGACGCTCGTCACAAGCAAATGATCGCGCGCGCGAGTGCAGGCGACGTACAGCAGATGGCGTTCGGTGTTATAGACCTCTTCCAAATCGGCGTCGTCGGCCACCGACTCAATCCGTTCCTGCGATGGGATGATCTCGTCATCGCACGCCATCACGACGACGGCGCGAAACTCCAACCCCTTGGCCAAATGCATCGTGCTGATCGAAACGTAGCCGATGGTCGTTTCGACGTTCTCGTCGAGTATCCTGAATTCCAACCCGGCGCCCGCGACCGCCGTCTTTGCTCGATCCAGTTCCGCCTCTGATCGAACGAAGACTCCGATTTCGTGCGGCGCCACGCCTTCCTTGCCGCGCTCCGAAAGCCAGGCGCTGACAGCTTTCGCTTCGTCCGCCTGACTTTCCAAAATCCGTATCGCCGGAGCCGGCCCGTTGAAGGCCGAAATCGTATTGCCGCGTTCTTCAGTGTTGCCGTCAACGTCCGACACTTCCGGCCCCAGCAGCAGATCGGCCTGCTTTCTGATCTGGTGCGAGGTTCGGTAATTGATTTGCAGCGTGTGCGAGCGCCCGCGCACATCCACGCCCAGCGCCTTCCACGAAAACGGCTGCTGGAAGATTCGTTGCCCCAGATCGCCAGCGAAGAAAAGGCCGTTCGGCTGGTTCGCCGCCAGCGCGGCCAGAAAGCGCAACTGCGCGACGCTGACATCCTGCGCTTCGTCCACCACCGCAAAATCGAAAGGCGGTTGT